>Ga0208373_1001767_pt1 | contig 26899 bp, 18 predicted proteins | sample RifOxyC2_FD_184036 | JGI IMG/M metagenome (GOLD analysis project Ga0208373, IMG submission 184036) | Soil microbial communities from Rifle, Colorado - Rifle Oxygen_injection C2 (SPAdes) | ecosystem: Environmental > Terrestrial > Deep subsurface > Rock core/Sediment | place: Rifle, Colorado... | reverse complement strand
CCGCACCCTCTCCCTTCGGCGGCGGCGGTTTTCTTAGGAATATGGCCGGCGGGATCGTGGGCGGGATGATCGGCGGCATGCTCTTTCGCAGTCTCGGGTTTGCCGGCGGCGGCGCGGGCGGCGGCGGCACCGGCGGCGGCGTCGGGATGATGGATATCCTTCTGATCGGGGCGCTTCTCTATGGCATATACTGGTTCATCAAACGGCGACGCAATGAGGCGACTGCTTCGGAGCCTGCCGGAACCTTTTACCGGGAATCATCGGCGCCGAACGCCGGGCAGACGACCCTGCCGTCGCCGGCGTATGAATCATCGGGACAGGATGATACGGCGGCGGGCCTTAGCCACATCCGCCAGATGGATCCCTATTTTGACGAAAAACGTTTTACCGACGGCTGTATGGACCAGTTCTTCCTGATCCAGGGAGCATGGGCAAACCGCGACCTGTCCGGCGTCAGGAACGCTCTGACCGACGAGATGTTCAGGAAGCTGCAAGAGGATGCCGGGCAACTGAAGGCCAAAAAGCAGATCAACCGGCTGGAGAACATCGCCGTGCGTTCGGTCGAGATCACGGAGGCCTGGCAGGAAGGGGGAGAGGATTTCATTACCGCGAAGCTCTACGCCAACCTTCTCGATTACACCATCGACGAGCAGACCGGCCAGGTCCTCGCCGGCAGCCGGACTGAACCCGTCAAATTCAATGAGTACTGGACATTCACCCGTCCGGTTGGGGATCATCCCTGGAAACTCTCGGCCATCAATCAAGTGGAATAATCAATGGCGCCCCGGAAACGGGGCGCCATCTTACTTTTAAGGGGAGCCGGAAATGACGATCGCCAAACGTGCTTCTGTTTTCATGGTTGTTCTGCTGGTCTTTTTCCTATCGGCCGGCCTCTCCGAGGCCGAAGGGCTCAGACTTACCGTCCCTTCGGCCATTCTGCTCGATATGACGACCGACCGGATACTTTACACCCACAATGCGGACGCTCCCGTCCAGCCCGCATCCATCACCAAGGTCCTCTCGCTCTACATTGCCACCGAGGCGATTCGGGAAGGGAATGTCAGTCCTGACGACCCGGTGAAAGTCAGTCGGACGGCCGGGCGAACAAACGGTTCGACGATGCATATCAAGGTTGGGAGCGAGATTCCCCTTAAGGAGCTCCTCGAAGGGATGGCCGTGGTTTCGGCCAACGACGCCTCCGTGGCGGTCGCCGAATATATAGGTGGAACCGTCCAGGGTTTCGTACAGAGGATGAACCGAAAGGCCCGCGAACTGGGCATGACCGATAGTTTCTTCGTCAATCCCAATGGACTGCCTGCCAAAGGCCAGGTCACGACCGCGCGGGATGTCTTGACTTTGGCCTGCGATTACATCCGCCGTTTTCCTGAGTCACTTGACATCCACTCCCGGCTGTATTTTACCTACCGCGATATCACCTGGCACAACCATAACAATCTCCTGAAACTTTATCCCAGTGTGGACGGCCTGAAGACCGGCTGGGTCCGAAAAGCAGGATATCATATCATTGCGACGGCCAAGCGCGGCGACACCCGGTTGATCGCGGTCGTCATGGGGGCGAAGAATATAGCAATCCGAACGAGGGAAACGGAGAGACTTCTCGACGAGGGATTCCGAATGATCCGAGAAAATCGCGGCTGACGATCACGTAAATAATCTTAAAGGTAACGAAAACGGGACGGCGTCGTAAAAAGGTCGCAGGCAAGGCGCGCGAGTCCTGAGGAGTGAGGCGTACTGTTGCGTACGCCGCAATGATGAAGGATGAAGCGCAACGCTGCATCCGGCCTTTTTACGACGCCGTCAAGGTTAGTCGAAGTAGTTATCCGTAGGGATATGAAAGAGCCGCTTGAGGATCTCGTCAAAATAATCCGGCAGGTACCGATTCCAGAGACGGATTGGAAGTTCTCCCAGTTCACGCTGGCGGGAAGTGGGATAGGTAAAGAGGTACTCCATCAGGCACTGGATGTTTCGCGCGAGCGGCCCCCGGTATTGCTGGCGGAGCCGCTGTTCGATGATCCGATCCTCGTGGATGCAACGACCGATCTCGCTTTCCAGCATCTCCTGATAGGTGGAAAGGATAATCTCCAGGTGCACATCCTCTTCCCCTGAATCGACAAATTCGATAAAGGCCGCTCTGGCCTCGTAGGGGGAAAACCCCCGCCCCTGCATAATGCTCAGGAGTCCCCAACCCAGAGGACGGGCCAATATCTCTTTCCGGGGTGGATTGTAGCGGACGATCAGATTGGTTGCGTTGTACCGCCCAACGTGCCGTTCCTCCTCGATTACTTTGCAATCGGGAAGACGGTTAAGGAACGCCATAAGCTGCTGCTGCTCCTCCTCCTCCAGGATCACCTTTATCCCGGCGACGTCATTGATCACTAGCTTCTTCCCTGTATCCATGAAGGGTCTTTTCAGCTGCAGATCTTCCAGGATCCTGTTCTCCGCCTGGAGAAATTCATCTGTCATATCCTCAGGGGCTGTGAGGAGCCTTTCCCGGGGGATCCCGAGCAATCGCGCCCGCTCATCTGCCAGGATATCGGCATGCCTCTTGATCGTGTCGAAGATCCTATCGATAATTCGACGAGCCGATTTTTCCGCCAGACGGCGGACCCTTTTGATCCGGCTCGATCCGAGATAACTCCCGTTTTGGCTGTGGAAGTAGAGGGTCCCGTGAAAGGGGGTCTCCCTGTAGAAACGCCCGGGATTCCTGCGATAATCGTCGATCAGCTCGTCGATCCGTTCATTGCGGTAGGGTGGATCCGCAATCAGTGCATCCTTCAGCTCGCCTTTGAGTTGGACGGGGCGGGGGGAGATTGGTTTATGGTACGGCTCCTGGAAGATAAGCCCGGAAAAGAGCTCCAGGTAGCGGGAGACATAGACATGGTTGAAATGGACCAGTCGGGTGAGCAGGTCCGCATCCGCCGGGCGCGCTTCGCCGTACATCCAGCGGCGGATGATGTCGTCGAGCGCCTCTCTGTGAAGAAAGCTGTTGATTGTGATCATGATCCCGCCCCCAAACCCGGTATAATACAGAGGCCACGGCCGGAGTGGTTTTTTATCCGCTTTCATCGGCAGACGTCCGGCGGCGGAAGAGAAGGTGTCGAAGGCCTGTCCGCTTATGGCAAAAAGCGCTTGCGATGTCAAGCATATCAAAATCACCTTGACAAGAACGGGTAATAAAGCGAAAAACGCCGAGCTATGAACCCAATCGAACTGATCCGGAAGGCAAAAACGGAAGGTCGCACCGCTCTGACCGAGGCGGAGTCCAAAGAAGTGTTGGAGGGGTACGGCGTGCCGGTTGTGCCGGAGTCGATCGCCGCGACACCCGAAGAAGCTGTTGCCGCCGCGGAGAAGATAGGATTTCCCGTTGTCCTCAAGGGTCTCGGGGAAAAGCTGACACATAAAACGGAATGGGGCCTTGTATTCCTGAATCTCAGCGATGCCGAGGCCGTTCGCAAGGCGGCGGCCGAGGCTTCCTCTGCCGGCGGAGCGGATCTTGAAGGAATCCTGATCCAACCCATGCTCTCCGGTCGCCGGGAATTCGTCGCAGGTCTCTTCCGTGACGCCCAGTTCGGCCCGGTCGTCATGTTCGGTCTCGGCGGGATCTTTGCGGAGGCCCTCGATGATGTCGTCTTCAGAATCGCTCCCCTCGACAAGAAGGATGCCGGTCAGATGCTTGAAGAATTGCGTGCCAGAGCGCTCCTCGGGCCGTTCCGCGGCGAGCAATCGGTATGCAGTGAACAGCTCGTTGAAGCCCTGGTCGGCCTCTCCCGGATCGGTATGGAGCTGCCGGATGTGACCGAAGTAGATATCAATCCGCTTCTTGTAAGCCCTGACGGCCGGGTCACAGCGGTGGATGCCCTGATCATCCTGGGCCAGCGGACGCCGGAGAAGGCTTTATATCCGCCGATCGATCCGCGATCGATCGCCATGCTCTTCTACCCCCGATCCATCGCCTTCGTCGGCGCTTCCGGGACATTGGGCAAGTGGGGGTACCGGCTTTTCTGCAATGTGGTCGCGGGGGGATTCAAGGGGCCGATCCATCTCGTCAATCCCAAAGGGGGTGAGATCGCCGGCCGGCCGGTCTTCAAATCGGTGCTGGAGATCCCGGGATCGGTCGATCTGGCCGTGGTCACCATCCCGGCGGCAAAGGTCCTGGATCTTGTTCCTCAGTTAAAAGAAAAGCGGATCAAAAACATGCTCCTGATCACCTCCGGATTCGCCGAGACCGGCGCCGAGGGGCGGCGCCTGGAGGAGAAGTTGGTCGAGGCGGCGCGGGAGGCGGACATCCTGATCCTTGGCCCGAATACGATGGGGATCTGCAATCCCTACGATACCCTCTTCTGCTGCGGATCGAACGTCCGGCCCAAACAGGGCGCCACCACGATCGTTTCCCAGTCGGGGAATCTCGGGGTGCAGCTCCTCGACTTTGCCGAACACGAAGGGATCGGCATCCGCGCCTTCGGCGGTTCGGGAAACGAGGCGATGATCACGATCGAGGATTATATGGAGGCGTTCGAGGTTGATGATCTCACACAAACGGTCGTGCTTTACCTGGAAAGCATCAAGAATGGCCGACGTTTTTTTCAATCCGCCAAACGCGTAGGCAAGAAGAAACCCGTTATCATGCTCAAGGGAGGTCGCACCCAGGCAGGGAATCGAGCCGCGGCAAGTCATACGGGCGCGCTCGCTTCGAACATCCGGGTTTTCGAAGCCGCGGCCCGCCAGGCGGGGATCATTGTTGTGGAGCAGCCGATGGATCTCCTCGACCTGTCGGCCGCCTTCTCCTCCCTCCCTCTCCCCCGGGGCAACCGGGTCGCTTTGATGACCCTCGGCGGCGGTTGGGGGGTCGTTGCCTCCGACCTCTGCGTCGAGAACGGCCTGACGATACCCGATCTCTCCCCGGAGCTGATCGCACGAATCGATCAGATCCTTCCCCCCTACTGGAGCCGGTCCAACCCCATCGACCTTGTCGGCGAAGTGGGTTCCATCATCCCTAAACAGGTGATCGAGGAATTGATGAAGTGGGATGGGTGCGATGCGGTGATCCATCTGGGCATCCTGGGATTGCGGGTTTTCATGACGCGGATGATCGCCTCGATCCATAAGGTCGATCCGGTGATGGATCGGACGGTTATGGAGGCGATTCCCGGGATGCTTGTTGAGTTTGAAGAAAGTTACCTGCTCCATGCGGTCCGCCTCATGGAGCAGTATGGCAAGCCGATCCTCGGGGTCAACCTGCTGCCCGATGAGAACACCCGCACCGTCGCGGACGTTGAAGGAAGCCCATACAAGGGGGTTTCCTTCCTGACGCCGGAGCGGGCCGTCAAAGCCCTGGCCCGGATGTATGCCTACCGGCAATGGCGGGACCGGGAATAAAGTTCAATCAATTCAATTAAATCAAATATTGTGAATAACTATGTATAATGTTATTGACATACAAGATATTGTGTAGTATCTGCAATCCATATACAATATTTAGGATAATAGGGTGTTCTTACTCGCGTCCAATGGGTAACTGTGAATAATGGTAATGATATACACAGTATCTGCAATATATATCACAATATTTAAGATAACAGGCCATTCTCACTCTCATCCAACCTTTTCTTGGATGATCTTTTCTTAAAGGGGTACTCGGTGGGCCTTGTCAATTCTTCACAAGAAAATTTAAGACCCTGGTTGGGGAGTAAGGCAGAAAACAGACGCTCATACAGGCGCAGAACGATCGCCCCGATCTCCTTTTTGGAAGCCTCTGTCGATAAAGAGCCGGCAACCGTCACCAACGTCAGCAAAGACGGTTTGTATATGAATACTGAAAGACCCCTCGCCGTCGGAGACAGGCTGAATTTCGCGCTGAGGCTGCCTACCGGACATCACAAGCCGCTGAAGGTTGGCGGAAAGGTGACCAGGATAGACGAATGCGGGATGGGTATTCTCTTCGAGGATCTGACCTCGAAGGACCGGTATCGAATCGGCGAGTACTCCGGATTCGTTGATCTTGACGATGCGATCGTCGAGCTTCAAAAGTCGCTGGCGGGAGTGATCGATGGGAACCTGCTTCCGATCTCGGAATGGTCCATTATTGAAGACTGGCTTAAAAGGGCCAGTGATAACAAACTCAGCGTGCTCATCGTTCCTTCGACAAAAGGAAGCAAGACGATCTCCGCGCGTCTGCGCTTCGATCATACACTGCTCGAACTCGTCGAGTTGGACGGGCCCCTGCCTGAAAAAACCGGTGTCATTTATTGCGTGGTGACGGATGGACCTTTGCAAGTGGTCTTTGAGGGGATCGTTAAAGAAGCAGGGGATCAGCCAAAGCTTCTTCACCCGGAGCGGTTATACCACAACGACAGGAGATGGAGCCGGCGCTTTCCGATTGAGGAATCCGAGCTGATCGTTCTCGCCCCCCACCTCGAAGAAGGGAAAATACGGCTCCCCGTGTACGACATCAGCGAGGGCGGGTGTTCGGTCCTCGCTCACGCAGAAAGCCTCATTACCATCGGCATGAGATTCCCTGCAGTGGAACTCAGGCGCGGGAACCAGACGGACAGGCATGACGGGGCGACCATCATGCGGCTGGCACCTCTTGAAAATTCCAATAACTGGATGGTTGGGCTTAATTTCATTGACAATTCCAGGGACAGGGATGCTTTTTCCCAGATTGAGGGTAAATCCGTTCAGTCATCGAATTCAGCCGCTATCACCCGTCTGGCCGCCATCGCAAAGCAGAAGATTCGGAGTATGATTGTCGGCAAGCAGCCATCCACCCGCGAGAAGGTGTGCGTCGTTCACTATAAAAATACCCTCGGTCATAGGGTTGGGGCAATTCTCGACGCATCTTTTGAACTCCAGGATGAACCACCGCCTGTTGATATCGCAATCGTCATTGTGACCCCTTTCCAGGTTCGTAAAGAGATCTTCGGCCTTCTGGCACGAACGCTTGTAGACAATTTCAAGGCTATGGGTGTCAACGGTGTGGTCTGTAGGTTCGACATGACCCATACGGTCGGAGAAAGTTATATGAATCCTGAACTCGAGGCGAAGGGATGTCCTTATCTTCATTGGACGTTTTCGGATTGCGAATCCGACATTCACGGATCGCTCAAATACCTTGAAAGAAGATTTCGACCCAAATACAGGGCGCTTGTGACTTACTCGATCGGGGCGATCCCCGCCCGCAGGCTTATAGCGGATGGTCACGAGCCAAAAACGGATCTGTGGATAGCGCCCTTCGGCTGTCCGGATGGTCAGGACATGCTTAAGAATTTTCTCGCCGGTGTCGATTTGTTCCAGCAATATATCGAAGGGAAAAGAATGGAAAATTACCTCTCTGCTGGCCGTTTTGTGGATCCCAATGTAAGCGTACCCGACGCTGTGAGACGAGGGATGGGTTTTATCGAAGACGCGCGCAAGGACATGGAACAGATCACTATCCCGGTGACCTGGATTCTGGGTACTTACGACTACATAGTTACGCGCCAGAGGGTGCGTCAGATGCTCAACGCGCCAGGTGGAGGCGTCCGGGAGATCATCGAACTCAAGGCAGGGCACTTTCTGAAAAAGGGGCCCGAAGCAATTGAATCTTACAAACTCATTGCCGAGACGATTTTCAAGCACCTCTTCCGTATTGACAAGTCGGCGGTGGAGCCGGATCTTGGACGCTTTACCCGGCAGTCCGAAGCGGAATGGGGACGAACGAAACGCCTTAAAATCACCAACAGCGAGGAATTCTGGAGCGGTCACCTGTTCGGCACTTCTTCAGAGAAGGAGGGGTATGACATCCTGTTATATAATCCGGAGTATGTTGAATTTATCCAGGAACAGGCGAAGTTACTCGATTTGCAAGGCGATATGCGTGTAGCAGATGTCGGCTGTGGCACCGGCAACCTTTCCATCGCCGCGCTGAGGGCGGCTGAAATGAACGGAGACCGGCTCAATCTTTTCTGTTACGATCTGGTCCCCGAGGCACTGCAACGAACCCGGGAGAAGATCGAGCAATTGATCAATCTGTCGGTCAACGGGCGCTACTCAGGACTAAAGATCGATCTAAATGTAGTTGACCTCGAAGCAGCCAGACTCACACCTTTGAAAGAATTTCTCTCTGGCGAACTCTATGGTCCTTTAGCCCTCTCAGACAGGATAGAAGGGCTGAACACGACGACACTCCGCAAGATATCAGAATCTTACGGATCAAGGCTTCACAAAATTCTTCACGGCGAAGACACGTCGGTTGATGAAATCATGAAAATATGCCAAGATCTGGACGAAGTCGAGGCCGAGACCGTTTGCGACATTTCCAGGATGAGCAGATTTTTGAAGGACAGACTGAAACCCAAGGATCTGAAGCCCGGCAAGAATGTGGCAGAGACGGTAAATGATATCATTCTGAACCACATTTCCTTCGGTAAAGCGACGAGGGATTGCAGGGTCAATCTACCTTCGGACACGTTTGACAGAATAGGTGCTTCCCTGGTTCTGCCCTATCTTTACGACCCAAAATCCGTAGTAAAAGAGTTCTACAGAGCGCTCGCACCCGGCGGTAAGATTGTGCTCTCCAGTCTCAAACCGAACTTCGATTCTTCCAAATCATACATTGAAGAAGCTCAACAAATCAGCCAACGAACCGATCTGACTGACAAGGAAAAGGAGCGGTTGCTGGTCAGTCTCAGAGAATTTTCCTCGTTCCTCGCTACCCTGATAGAACTTGAGGACAACGGAAGATTCAAATTTTTTACCACCCAGGAAATGAAAACATTGATGGATGAAGCCGGTTTTGCCAATATCAAGATCAAAGAATCCCTTGGCAACCCAACCACCGCATTAATTTTTTGCGCAGAAAAGGGATAATGGGCAACAGAGAAAAACATCAAATAGAACAGACGCCGATCTTCATGACACGCTTTCAGGACGAGGGACGCGAGCTACTGGTGTCTAACCTGAAGTTTGTCCTTTCCGCCGGAGCTATTCTCTACGCGAGCTTCTATGGTCTCGATTATGCGTTAGCGGCAGAGAACCACATAACCTTCCTGTGGTTGCGGCTGTTTGTCGTATTCAACCATCTTGCGGGCGTCGCTTTACTGTCTTCAAAATTCGGAACTAAGATAGCTGCACCTCTCTCGATCTGGGAGGCTTACATCTCAACCCTGGCGATCGCCATCATGACCATCTTTCTCGGCGGGTTTCAGAGCAACTATTATGTTGGGATTGTTTTTGTACTCTTCATAACCGGTTTGTTCCTGCCTTGGACTGTCTCAGTAACCATTGTCAACGGACTGCTAGCATTGCTTAGTTACTTCGTGGTCAACGTTTTTTTTAGCCCACCACAATCACTGAAGCTTATCGATGCCGTGTCACCTTTCTTTTTTTTAGGCGGATCAGTTTTCCTTACTGCATTTGCAAACTACAGCAAGGAGATGACCAGGCGCAGGGATCTTCAATTGAGAATGCAGATCGAAAAGGCCAACGAGGAGCTCAAGGAGCTCGACAATGCCAAGATGCGGTTCTTCTCCAACGTCAGCCACGAGCTCAGAAGCCCGCTGACGCTTATCCTCGGCCCCCTGGAGACGCTCCTTAGGGGTCAACAAAACCAGCAGGACATGCGTCCCCTCCTCCAGGCGATGGAGGGGAATGCGCGTCGTCTGTTGCGACAAGTCAACACCTTGCTCGATTTCGCCAAAGTCGACGCCGGGATGCTCGAGTGCAAGTACGAATTCGACAATATTGGCAGGATTATTCAGGGTCTGGCAACAGCGGCCAAGCCGCACCTGACGAACCGGAAAATCGACCTGGTCCTGGAAGGGCTGGAAACCATCCCGGATTCAACCTTTGATCCGGACAAGGTCGAGACCATGGTGGCCAATCTGTTGTCCAATGCAATCAAGTTTACTCCTGACGGAGGAAGGATCACGATAAGGACCGCCGACGAGGGGGAAATAATCTGGTTAGAGGTTGAAGATACCGGCATCGGCATCCCCGAGGACAAGCTCGATGCCGTCTTTGAGCGGTTCGTTCAGGTCGACGATAAACACAACCGGCGTCAGGAAGGAACAGGGCTCGGCCTGGCCATGGTCAAGCAGTTGGCAAAGCTCCATGCGGGTAAAGTGACGGTCCGATCAACGCTTGGCCAGGGGACGACCTTCCGTGTTGAACTCCCAAAGGGATCCGATTCCAAAACATTGGAACGGCGGCGGGTCGTCGGGCGCAGACAAGAGGATCAGATATCCTATGCCAGGACCGTGGCTTTGATCACCACTGCCGCAGAGGAAAAATCAGAGACTCAAAAGGAGACGCTCCTGGCCGATGTCTTGAGGTCCCGGTTCGGAGACAACCGCGATATCGTTGAGAGAATCCGAAATACGGCCTCGCCGGATGCACAGAAAGTACTGGTTGTGGAAGACAATCCGGATCTTCGCCTCTTCATCGCCACGAATCTTGCCGATGATTATCAGATCGAGATGGCCAAGGACGGTCAGGACGGTCTCGAATCGGCGAGGCGCTGGGTCCCGGATCTGATCGTTTCGGACATCATGATGCCCCGGATGGACGGCTACGAACTCACGCGTCAGGTCCGGAAGGACCCGTCCCTATCCCATATTCCGGTGATTCTGGCCACCGCCAAGTCCGGCGGAGATGCCGTCGCGGAGGGTCTGGAGGTGGGGGCCAATGACTATCTGGCCAAGCCTTTTGAAATTCGTGAACTTAAAGCCAGGGTTTCGGCACAACTTCGGACGCGGCGCCTGGAGAGGAGATTGAGCGAACGGGAGAGCCGTCTGGCCGCAATCGGGCAGATGACCAGCGCCATTGTTCATGATCTGAAAAACCCGCTTTCTTCGATCATCGGATTTGCCGAGCTCACCAGGCAGGACGTTCTGATAGGCAAAGGGTCCGAGATGGTGACCCAAGACCTGGAACCTGTGATCAGCGAAGCCAATCGACTGAGCCATATGATTGCCGAGGTGCTCGATTTCGCCCGCGGCAGTTCATCCGACTTGAATCTTATGCCCACCGAGCTGTCGGTTTACCTGGAGACGGTTTGTCTGCCGATGAAGCAGAAATTGGCGGCAATGGGGATAGAACTGATTTTACGGAACGAATCGGGTGTTGACCCGCTCGTGAACATCGACAATGACAGGATGCTCCGTGTGATCGAAAATCTCGTTCGAAACGCCCAGGAGGCGATCTGGACCGGGGGCCAGGACACGCGGGACAAACACATCTGGATCACGACCCGATGTGATGCGAGCTCGGTATACATGCGGATCGCGGACGATGGTCCCGGCATCTCCCCGGAGTTGATCCCTACTATCTTCGATGCCTTTGCCAGCGGGAAAAAGCGATCGGGAACCGGTTTGGGATTGGCCACCGTCCGCAACCTGGTCATCGCTCATGGAGGGGAGATCACCGTTGAAGCGAAGGGCGCCGAGGGAGGAGCTGCCTTTGTGCTAAAATTACCGAGGACCACCAATGCTCAGCAGTAACGGTAGAAATATGGAAAAGCCCAGCCAGATTCTTGTTGTTGAAGACGATGTCATGAACAGCCGTTTGCTTACTACGATTCTCACCCGGCTGGGATACATCGTAGAAACCGCTTTTGACGGGATCACCGGTTTGGAGAAAGCCGAATCCTTTCTTCCGGACCTGATATTACTCGACCTCCAGTTGCCCAGAATGGATGGGTACGAAGTGGCCCGCCGCCTCAAACTGGCCGATAAGACAAAAATTATTCCGATCGTTGTGGTTTCATCCTTTGCCGAAGTCGAAAACCGGGTCAAGGCCCTCGAGGCGGGGGCGGATGATTTTTTATCAAAACCTATCGATCAGGTTGAGCTAAGGGCCAGGGTTCAGTCCCTTTTAAAGGTAAAGCTGTTCAATGATCACATGGTCAACTACCAGAAAATCCTCGAAGCCGAAGTGGACAAAAGGACTCGGCAACTGAGCCAGGCTTATGAGGAGTTGAAAAGCGCTCTTGACAAGATTAAACAAACTTCACTCGACACCGCATTCCGACTGGCACAGGCGGTCGAAAGCAGGGATGGAGTGACAGGGACTCATATTAAGAGCACCGGATATTACGCCGCCGCCATAGCCAGGGTCATGGGCCTTCCACCGCAAGATGTTGAACTCGGTCTCTATGCCATACCGATGCACGATATCGGCAAGATCGGGATTCCGGACCGGATCCTGCTCAAACCAGGACCTCTGGATCCCGAGGAATGGAAAATCATGAAGCTGCACACCACCATCGGGGGAAGAATCCTTTCCAATTCGGACTCGCAGGTCATTCAAATGGCCGAACAGATCGCATTGACCCACCATGAAAAATGGGACGGGTCCGGATATCCCGATGGATTGAAGGGTTCCCAAATTCCTCTCTGGGGGCGAATCGCCGCTATCGTCGATGTTTTCGATGCCCTGACCAACAATCGTCCCTATAAAAAAGCTTTGCCCGTCGATCAATCATTGGACATCCTGAAAAAGGGCACAGGCACCCATTTTGATCCCGAGGTGTCCGAGGCCTTCTTCTCGATCGAGAAAGAGATATTATCGATCTTCAGGGAAAATCAAAATAAATTTACTTCCTCCGACGGATGAGAGCGCCGTCGCTGATGGAATCGTCGGGATGGGCAATCACCCTTTCTTTCTCCTTCATTCCGGAGATAATCTCTGCCGTCAGGCCGTTTCTTTGGCCGATCTCGACGATGCGCTGCCGCGCCTTTCCGTTGTCTTCGAGAAACACAGCCCATTTCGTTCCCGAACGGAAAAGGACGCTGGCCGGGACTTGAAGGATCTCTTTCCCTTCCCAGATAACAAAGTGGGCTTCCAGGCGATAGCCGTCGCCAAGGGCCCGCCACTCATCGGAGGGCGATGTCATATCCGCAATGACCAATACCCTTTGTTCCTCCACGCCAAGGCTTGATAATTTGGTAAATCCCGCCGGCTCGATGACCCGCACGATTCCCGTTAATGTGCCCTGGCCGCCCCAACGCTTGAAAAACACCCGGGCGCCTTTTTTAATCTTCACCGCATCCGAAGAAAGGAGATCGACGCGGACTTCGAGATTCTTTGCGTTGCCTATATCCATCAGGGGTTCGCCGGCAGCGACGGTTCCTTCGCTTTCCCGGTAAATTTTGAAAATGCTGCCGTCCGCCGGGGATGCAACATTCACCGTATCGCGTGTTTCGGTTCTTCTGCGACTGTAGTCTTGAAGTGTTTTTTTTGCCCGTTCAAGATCGGCGCGGGAAACATCGACGGCGGCTTTCGCCGCACCCTGAACCGCTCGCGCCTTTTTTGCCTCGGACTGGATCTGATCCAACTGATCCTTCGCCACGGATCCTTTGGCGTACAAACGCGTCATTCGCTCCAATCGCTTCTCGATGTATTCGGTATCGGCGGTTGCAGCGCGCTCCTTTTCCAGTGCCGCGTTCAATCCGGCTTCTACGGCAGAAACGATCGCTTCGGCTTCCGCGCGACTTCGCGGGTCAAGGGCCTGCGATCGCAGCGGTTCCAAGGCAACCATGATCTGGCCCTTTCGCACCGGATCTCCGACCTTTGCGCTGACGCGCTGCATATACCCTGCAATAGGGGCCGAGATGACGAACCGTTCTTTTAGTCGGGTGCGGCCCTCTTCTTCAATCGTGACCTGGAGGGGTCCTCGCGAGACTTCTACGAGATCGACCTCTATCGCCTTGGGAATGAAGCCGTAGATCGTTGCCGAGACAACAACCAAGATGATGCCGGCGACAAATAATTTTCTGCGTACCGAAGCTTTCATCAAACTACTCCCTGGTTTTCAATACTTCTACAAGGTTCAGATGATCGAGTTTATGGCGCACAATCAATCCCGATACCGAGGCCGACGCAAGAACGACTGCAGCCGCAAGGGCATAGGTCTTTGACTCTATTACCAGAGGCACCCGAAAAAGGTCGGATGCCAGTGCCTGCGCAATGTAGGCACAGAGCCAGTATCCGATGAGAAAGCCCGCAGGTATGGCGATGAACGTGATCAATCCCAGCTCGCCCAAGAGAATATAAGAGATTTCACCTCGCGTATAACCCAGCACCCGAAGACTTGAGAGCTCCCGGCTTCGCTCGGACAACGCGATTCTTGCACTGTTATAGACAACGCCGAAAGCGATGGAGCATGCCATCAATGTGGCAATAAACGTGAAAAAAAGCATCCCTTTGGCCTGTATATCATGAAAATTTCGGATTTCGTTGCGTCGAAGCACCGTCCCGGAAATGCGCGGTGTTTTATTCAGACTCTGATAGAGCTTCTCGCCGAGGAGGGGATCGGTCATCAGGTAAGCGCCGGATATGGCATCGCCCTCCCGCAGCAACCGGTTGAGCGCGGTGATATCCATGTACCCCATCACCCCCAGATAGAGCTTGACCAAAGCAACCACCGGCACCTGCCGGATCGGCTTCGATCCTTCGAGAACCTCGACAGTCAGCATGTCACCGGCTTTCACCCCGAGAATCTTACCCAGATGATCGGTCAGTACGATGCCGGAAGGGGGCAGGGATATGGCCCGGAGCCGGGTGTTCAATAGAAGGCGGAGGCGGCTGTCCGGTTCGATCCCGTTGATCACCGTCTTGAAAGCGTGGTGACCGAATGTAAGTTTTGCTGGCACCGTTCGGTACGTCTCGGCGTAAGCGACACCGGGGAGTGCTTGGAGTTCATAGACTGCCCTGCGCGAAGTGGCTTCGATAAAAGCGACCGTCATATCTTCCTTTTGGGAGAGAGCAAACTGGACATTGACCATAAAAGCAATCGAATCCTTGAAAAATCCGCTGGAAATCATCGTGGCGCACGCGACGGCGATGCCGATGATGGAAAGACAAGCCCTGATCGGCTTGCGCTCGATATTCCGCAAGATAATCCGCGACGGTTGTGTAAGCCAGCGGCCAATGCCTGTTTTTTCGATGAGCGTCACCCGGTATTGCGCGGGGGGCTCGGGCCGCATCGCCTCGGCAGGAGGCTGCTTGGCGGCCCTCCAGAGCGAATGCAAAGTGCCGGCAAGCGACGAGAAAATGCTTATCAGGACGGCTGTAAAGATGACCGAAGGATGGAGGGTGTAAAAAAGATAGGGGAAACGATACACCTCCATATAGATGCCGCCCAGCATTTTTCCGAACCAGATACCCGCAAAGACGCCTCCGGCCAGGCCGGCAGAGATGATCAAAACCACCAGCTTCGCATAATGGACGCCGACAGCAAGATTACTGTAACCGAATGCCTTCAGGGCAGCGATCTGTTCGCGCTGCGTGTTTATCGTTCGGCTCATGACGACATTTAACAGGAAGGCGGCAACACAGATGAAAATAGTGGGAAATATTTCAGAGCTTCTCTGGAGTTGCCGGAATTCCTCGCTGAGGAGGCGGTGGGATATTTGATCCTTCCGCGCATACGCGCCAAAACCGCCGTACGGCTCCACGATACGGTCCAGACGGTCGAGGACATCGCTTAATTTGGCATCCTGATGCAGGGTCAATGCCACATTGTTGAATGCCCCATCCATGTCATAGGATCTGCCAAGGGCCCTGCGGCCCATCCAGAGGACCCCATAGCGCTTGAAATCCGGACTCATCGCCTCCGGTTTCATCAGGAGAACGAACTCCGGAGACAGGGCTGTGCCGGTGATTGTCAAGGTCTTCCATTTACCGTTAATGATTGCCGCAAACCGGTCGCCGAGATTGAAGCCGTGCGCCTGGGCAAAGTTCTCATTGATCACGACCTCGTTATCTTTTGCCGGATCGGCGAGCCTGCCTTTCCTGATGTACAGACGGTTCAGCAGCGGCTTGCCGTCGTCGGGAATCGACAGAATCCTTGCGTTCACCGGTTCCGAGAAACCGCCGATCGCCAGTTTGACATAAGCCGAGACGCGGGTTTCGACTCGATCGACGCCGGGGACCGCCTTGATTTTATCCTTCAGACCCTCGGGCGCCCGCTTCAGGTTCACAAAGACATCGGCAAAACTGTAATCCCGATAAAACCTTTCCCTCGTGAGTTGCAGCGAATCAATGGTGCTGATGAACATGATAAAGGTTGCCACACCGCTGATCACCACAAGCGTAATGGCAAAGACCTGCCCTTTCATTCGCCAGAGATCCCGCCAGAGTTTTCGATTGAGGGCCTTCATGGTCTCACCACTGCAGTTCGCCCGGCGATTTCTTCACCGCGTTGTTCCTGACTTCCGCAATCCTACCGTTACTGAGATAAACGACCCTGTCGGCCATGCCGGCGATGTCCGCGTTATGGGTGATGATCGCCGTTGCCGTACCCAACTCGCGATTGATCCACTCCAAGGCTTCGAGCACCACGATTCCCGTTTTAGAATCAAGGGCTCCCGTCGGTTCGTCACAGAGCAGGACCTCCGGATTCTTTGAAATGGCGCGGGCAATCGCCACGCGTTGCTGCTCGCCGCCGGAAAGCTGGGCAGGAAAGTGATCAAGCCGGTCGGTCAATCCGACGAGTGCCAGGGCAGCTTCAGGCGTCATGGGGTTTCTCGCTATCTCCGTCACCACCGCGACATTCTCCCTCGCGGTGAGACTGGGGATAAGGTTATAGAACTGGAAGACAAACCCCACATGGAAACGACGGTATTCCGTCAGCGCCCGTTCATCGGCATTCGTCAGGTTCCTGCCCCTGTAAGAAACGGCGCCGCTTGTCGCCGTATCCAGACCGCCTAGGATATTCAACAGCGTCGATTTCCCGCTTCCTGAAGGTCCGAGCAGCACAACCAACTCACCGGAAAAGAGCTCCAGATTCACTCCCCGCAGGGCATGAACCTCGACCTCCCCCATGATATATATTTTAGTGAGGTCCCGAACGCGAAATACGAACTCTTCCGGATGATCGGGTTTTTGTTCGCTCGAAATCATAACATCATGTTACAGACTTCAATGACAAGTTGTCAAATCTGATTTTATTTTTATCCGGTGCGGCGCCGGTGCAAATCTGGTATAGGTACAAAAAGAAACAGGGATCAAAAAGGGTATCGAGAGAAACCGTCCCATACCGTTCAAAGGAAAGTCATTGGATGAAAGAAGGATTCTGGTACAAAATTTCCCTAAGGGTGGTTCCCTTTGTCTTTGTATGGGTGACCAGGATATGGTTCGGCACCTGCAGGGTTAAGACCCATGGCCAGGAGTATCGCAGCCAGGTTGACAAATGCGGCGGTCCCGTAGTGGCCTCTTTTTGGCATTATACGATCCTGTTTATCTTTTATTATATGCGCAGAGAAACCGGCGTGGCCATGGTGAGCGCCAGCAGAGACGGCGAATATATCAGCAGGATTGCAAAAAAATTTGGCTACGAGACGGTTCGCGGCTCCAGGGGGAAAGGGGGCATGCAGGCAATGAAGGGATTGATTCGGGCGATGCGTGCGGGCAGGAATGCAGCCATCGTTGCGGACGGCTCGCAGGGGCCGGCCCGGGTGGTTCAGGCCGGCTCGGTGGTTCTTGCGTCGCATCATGGAGCGCCTGTGCTGCCTATGCTCTGGTCCTGCAACAGGTACAAGCGTTTCAGCTCCTGGGATGGAACGGTGCTGCCCATGCCGTTTTCCAGGATAGATTTTTTCTATGGCGAACCGCTTTTCGTGCCGTCTGAAATCGAGGCAGAAGGGCTGGAAGCATATCGGCTGGAGCTCGAACGGAGGTTGAACGATTTGTACACAAAGGCGTGGGCTATGCAGGGGAAAAAGGAACATTGAAACCTTAAATTTCAGGACTTGCCCCTTTCCAGAGCGATGACGCCGGTTCGGGCAAAGTCTTCCATCCCCAGCGCCTCCAGTCGGGTCAGGATCTCTTCAAGCTCCTCTTTATCGCCTGTAAATTCAAGGATGACGGAGTTTGGTTCTTCGTTTACCGCTTTGCCGCCGCGGGTCTCAACGAGTTCCCGGATCGCCGCCTGCCGCTCCTTGGTCCGCGGGATGCGGGCGATAATCATCTCCCTCCGGACCGCATCGGGCCGGCGGAGCCTCCGGGCTTCCAGCACATCGACCAGACGATTCAACTGCTTGATGACCTTGGCGATCGTATCGGGCGTGGTCAAGGTGGTAATGATGATCTTCGTGACGGCCGGATTCCGGGTAATATTCGCCGAGATACTTTCGATATTGAATCCTCGGGCGCTGAAGGTGCCTGCGATACGGGCCAGAACATCGGGCCTGTTGTTGACGATTACGGCTATCGCGCGTTCTTTAAACTGGGTCGGCATGGTGGTTCCCCTTCGTTATTGATCGTTCATGCCACTGCAGTGCGGATGTTCCCGAAGGCCATCTCCGTCAGCGGCGTTCCCGGTTTCACCATCGGGAACACATTTTCCTCCGGTTCCACGTGGAAGTCCATAACCACCGGGCCGGGGGTCTCCAGACCCTCCTTGAGGACCCGTTTCACCTCACTGGGTTTGGTGGCCCGGAGGCCCTTGATGCCGTAAGCCTCGGCCAGCTTGACGAAGTCGGGGGCCTGGGTCATGTCGGACTGCGAGTAACGGCGACCGTAGAAGAGCTCCTGCCACTGGCGGATCATGCCGAGGTAGAGATTGTTCAGGATGACGACTTTGACGGGTAGGGCATAATGGGCTATCGTTCCAAGTTCCTGGATGTTCATCTGGATGCTGCCGTCTCCCGCCACATCCACCACGGTCCGGTCCGGGCAGGCGACCTGGGCGCCGATGGCGGCGGGGAGGCCGAACCCCATCGCTCCCAGCCCTCCCGAAGTGAGGAAGGTGTTGGGCTCGTTGAAACGGTAAAACTGGGCCGCCCACATCTGGTTCTGTCCCACCTCGGTCGCGATGATTGCCCTGCCCTGCGTAAGCTGATGGAGCTTTTCGATGACATACTGGGGTTTGATGTTTTGGTTGCGACAGTAACTCAACGGCATTTCCGCCTTCCATTGACGGATCCGGTTGTGCCAGGCGTGGGTGTGCCCTTCGGGTCGAGTCAGCCCTTGTAAGTTGCTCAGGCGAAGGAGAGCTTTGAGAGCATAGGAACAGTGGCTGACGATGGAGACATCGGTCCGGATGATCTTGTCGATGGAGACGGGATCGATATCGATGTGGATGATCTTTGCACGGGGGGCGAAGGCATCGACCTTTGACGTCGCGCGATCATCGAACCGGACGCCGATGGCCATGAGAATATCGCATTGGCTGACGGCCATGTTGGCGTAGTAGGCGCCGTGCATGCCCAGCATGCCGGTCCAGAGCGGGTCGCTCGCGGGGAAGGCGCCCAGCCCCATCAGGGTCGACACGACCGGGATTCGGAATTTTCTCGCGAAGGTTCGAAGCTCCTCGGAGGCTTTTCCAAGAATCACCCCTCCCCCGACGATGATGAGCGGTTTTTTCGCCTTCAGGAGCAGTTCCATGGCTTGGTTGCAGAGCCCTTCGAGATCCGGACAGGTCTCTTCCTCGGATGGAAGGGCGGTCGCATGGCGATCGGTTTCCATGACCGACTGGATCACATCTTTGGGAAGATCGATGAGCACCGGTCCCGGTCGTCCCGAACGGGCGATATGAAAGGCCTCGCGGATTGTCTTTTGCAAATCGCCGATCTGGCGGACCAGGAAGTTGTGTTTCGTGCAGGTTCGAGTGATGCCGGTGATGTCCACTTCCTGGAAACCGTCGTTGCCGATCATTGCCGTAGGGACCTGCCCGGTGAGGATGACCACGGGAATGGAATCCATGTAAGCGTTGGCGATCCCGGTCACCGTGTTGGTGGCGCCGGGTCCCGATGTGACGAGGCAGACGCCGACCCGACCGGAAGCCCTGGCGTAACCGTCGGCGGCATGGATGGCCCCCTGTTCGTGGCGCACCAGAATATGCCTGATATCCTGACGGGACAGCTCGTCATAGATATCCATCACGCATCCCCCCGGATAACCGAAGAGGGTATCGACTTTTTCTTCTTTCAGGGCCGTAAAAAGGATCTGCGATCCGGTCTGCTGCATGGCTATTCTTCTCCTCTCGCTGCTTTTTCCCAAATAAAAAAAACCGTTACCAGGGGCGGCAACGGTTTTTTGTTCAATCTTTTTTAAGAACAGACCATCACCCAGCCCCTATGCAGGAGGGAATAATAATCCCGCTAATTATCGCGATCTGTACGAGGGTGGCTCTGGCTGCGACTCTTTTCATAAATATCCTTTACAATATACGATTAACCCATAACAATCTATTTTCATCTTGTCAAGCGGATTTTTTTGGGAACTGCGACTTCACCCCTGGCTCGCCGGGACAGGGGGTATAAATTGGAAATCGGTTCATCAGGGTCTCCGCTGCGTATTCTTGTCATGGGCGGCGAGGCAGGCCATGGCGAACAAAACTAAACCGCTGCGGGAATGACATAAAAGAGGATGGAGAAGAAGTGGAAGGTGCTGCCGGCCAGGACAAAAAGATGCCAGACGGCATGGTGGTAAGGCAGACGGCGCCAGCCATAGAAAACGAGACCCAGAATGTAAGCGAGTCCCCCGGCGATGAGGAGCCGCAGGCCGTCGGGCGTGATGGAGACCACCAGGGGCTTGATAGCGATGAGGATGAGAAAGCCCATCCCCACATAGAGGCCGACCGAGGCGACCGGCCAGCGGCGAAGCAGGGAGACCTGAAAGATGACACCGAGGAGGGCAATCGTCCAAACAACGGCGAAAAGGGACCAGCCCCAGGGGCCGCGGATATTGACCAGCAGGAATGGGGTGTAAGTTCCGGCGATCAAAAGAAAGATGGCCGCATGGTCGAAAACCCGCAGAACCGTCTTTGCCTGGGGGATCTGGATGCTGTGGTAGAGGGTCGAGGTCGTGTAAAGCAGGATAAGTGTAGCCCCGAAAATGCTGCAGCTCACGATATGCCACGTGTTTCCGAACAGAGACGCAAAGGCGGTCAGTATCCCGAGCGCCCCGATGGAGAGGACGGCGCCGATCCCGTGGGTGATACTGTTGGCCAGCTCCTCCTCGGGCCTGCACTGCGGTATGGTTAAATCTAAATTCATTCTTGAAATAACTGTTGTGTCCTTTTCTTCCGTATATGTCGTTCAAACAAAACGAGCGAACCATTAACGCCCAATGTAAAAAAAAGCAAGCTAAAAAATCGGGAATACTCAACCCCGTGATCTCAGTCGCAAGACTTCCCAAGTAAAATATCTGTGTCTTTCAGCCCGCAACAAACCCTGTCTTTCCCATTCTTTTTCCCCTGGTACATGAGCTGTTCAACCCGGTGAACAAAGGCCTTCATCTCTTCCTGCGGCTTATATTGAATAAGACCGATGCTCACCGTTATATGGACGTCTTTGCCCGGCACGGGGGAGAACGTCTCCTTCTTGAACTCCGTCCGGATTCTTTCCGTTGGAACAGCGGCATCCGCGCTTGCTGTCATGGGTAGGAGAATCGTGAATTCTTCGTTGCCGTAGCGATAGGCGGAATCCGTCTGGCGCAGGCATCGACTCACCACTTGGCCAAGTCGCCGTAAGACCTGGTCTCTCTCGTCATAGCCGTAAGTGTCGATGTACAGTTTGAAATCGTCGAGATCGAGAAACAGCAGGGTCAAAGGCTGTCCGTAGCGGTCCGACCGATCGATCTCCATCTTGAGTTGATGATAAAAATGCCGGGAATTGTAGAGTTGGGTGAGATCATCGACGATACTAAGTTCACGGTATCTTTTTTCGCTTTCTCTCAGCGCCTCCTTTGCCTGCTTTTGGTCGCTCAACAACTTCGCATTGGCGATCGCCCCGGCGATCTGGTCTCCGATCCTCTCCGCCAGGCTGAGATCCTGATCTGTGTATGCATCCGGTGTTTTCGACCTGAATTGCAGGACGCCGATCGCCTCATCATTGTAAATCAGGGGAACGCCTATGATCGAGCGCAACCCTTTCTTAACGAGGCGGGAGAATGCGGGTATCCGGCTGACGATCTCGTCCATTTTTTCAGACTGGATGATTTGGCCGGTCCGCTTTCGCAGGAACTCCTCAACCAATGTCCCTGCTAAGGGGAAAGAATCTCCCTGCCTGTAATTGGAGAGGTCCGCCCCGGAAACATAAGCAATAGTAATGATGTTTTCACGGATATTACACAGATTCACGGCAATCCTATCGAAGGGGATCAGTTTTCGGGCCTCGGCGGCGAACCTCTCGTACACCTCGTTGATCTCCAGCGTGGAGCCGATGATGCGTCCGATCTCGGCAATGACTGATACCTCCTCGGCCATGCTGCAGAAACGATCCTCGCTTTCCCGCAATGCTTCTTCTATCCGACTGCGCTCGATGATGTGGGCAGTCAACGGGCGAAAAATAAAAAAATATATGATGGGCAAAATCAGAACGGATGGCAGGATAGTATTAAGCATCAAGACGCCCCATCGCGGGAGCGGCGGAAAGATTCCGATAAACAACGGGATAAGAGCTTCGCTGACAAAGATAGAGCAGATCAATATCAGGAAGATGAGAGAGGGTGACATACCAGAAGCCAAACGCGAAACTTCTTTCATGATCATGCCTCCCCTGCATTTTTGTTTTACTTTCAATTGCTCTTGCTTATAGAATAAAGATAGATTATCGTGAGGTCAAGGAGAATCTCGTGTAACTATGTGAAGTACATCACACTTACTGTGAGATGAAGATTACAGAAACTGGTGGCACGTTGATGACGCCTATTACTGGACCGAAGACCGTACTGACAAAGATTACCTTAAACGATGTCGATTCCGTAAATGACATTCACAACAACTCATAACAGCAAACAGTTGAAGAAGGTCGAGTAAATAACAGCAACTCTGTGATTCAAAATTACAAAATATTTTGAATAATGGATCCCGGATAACCGAATTCCTCTCAAGATCGCATAGGATCGATGTCATTTCTTTCAGCTCCATCAGGCAATTCTGATACGGCTGCTTGACATCTTACTTAGGTTTATTTATTGGTAAGTCCGGATCAGAGGAGAACACGGCTCATGAAGGAAAATGGAAAGACGACCAAAGAGATCCTGGCCGAAAAGACGGCCGCCGAAGAGCGAACCCCGCTGTACGATCCTGCCGCCCTCGCGAGCATACGCAAGCGGTTCGATGAGTGGATGCTCTCGACGGTGCGCGAAGCCGACCGCCGGGAATGGCTGAAAACGCCCCGGACGGTTTTGGGGTCGGACATCCCCCGGGAGATGCTCTACACGCCCCTGTCGCACCCGGATTTCGACTACCAGGAGGACCTCGGCAACTCGGGGCAGGCGCCCTTCACGCGGGGCATCCACGCCAACATGTACCGCGGCAGGGAATTCACGATGCGGCAGCTCACGGGCTTCGGGTCTCCCGAAGACACGAACCACCGCATGAAATTCATGCTGGACCACGGCGCCACCGGACTGAACGTCCTCTTCGACATCCCCACGATCCAGATGTATGACTCCGACGATCCCCTCTCCCGGGGACAGGTGGGGATGTCCGGGGTGTGCGTCGATTCCGTCGACGACATGGAGCTCCTTTTCAAAGACATCCGCCTGGACGAGATCACGGTCTCCATCGTCACCCATTATCCCTCCAACACCGCCATTCTCTTTCCCATATTCCTGGCTCTTGCCGAAGAAAGGGGCATTCCCTGGGAGAAACTGCGGGGCAGCGTACAGAACGACGCCACCCTCGAGGAGGTGATCCGCAGCGGCGCCGAATTCATCGCGCCGCGGGACTGCTTCCGGATCCAGTGCGATAACATCGAATTCATCAGGAACAATGTCCCCCAATGGAATTTCATCACCCTCAACGGTTATAACCTGCGTGAGTTCGGGACATCCGGCGTGACGGAGATGGCCGTCGCCGTGGCCAACGGCATCGCCACGCTCAAGGAGATGATCCGCCGGGGATACGAGGTAGATGCCGTCGCGTCCCGCCTGTCCTTCTTCTGGTCGCCGGCGAGCGATTTCTTCGAAGAGGTGGCCAGGCTCCGGGCCGTGCGCCGGCTCTGGTGCAAGATCATGAAGCACTGCTTCTTGGCGAAAGATCCCCGTTCCATGTGGATGCGCTGCCATGTCCAGACATCCGGCGTATCCCTGGTTCAGCAGGAACCTCTGAACAATGTCATCCGGGCGGCCTATCACGCCCTTTCCGCCATACTGGGCGGCGCCCAGTCTCTGCACGTCGATTCCTACGACGAGGCCTACTCGGTCCCGACGGCGGAGGCGGCGCTGCTGTCGCTTCGGACCCAGCAGATTCTCCAGGAGGAGACGGGGATCATCGACGTGGTGGATCCCCTGGGCGGTTCGTATTACATCGAGACCCTGACCGCCGATATAGAAAAGCGGATACTCGACGAGGTGGATGAAATCGAAAGAGGGGGAGGGTACGTGTCCGCGATCGAATCGGGACGGCTCCACCGGAAGATTTCCTCTTACTTCACCAATCAGCAGAAGGAGATCGAAAAAGGCGATATCGGGATCGTTGCCTACAACCGATATCCTTCCGATGCGACGCCCCCCCCCATCAATGTGTTCCGTTATCCCGAGGGAGTGGAAGGGCGGCAGAGGGAAAGACTGGCAAGGCTAAGGCAGAGCCGCGACAATCAGCGGGTGGAGGTTGCCCTAACGGCCCTCAAAGAGGCCTGCCGGAAGGGAGAAAACATCCTCCCCTTCAGCGTCGCCTGCGCCCGGGCGCGCTGTACCGAAGGGGAGCTGTTCAAGGTCTTCAAAGAAGCCTTCGGGTTGTGGAAACCGCCCGCCCTCTGGTAGCGGCGGTCGAGGTAACCGTTATGCGATTGTCGGTCCGGTTTCAACATGAAGCTTTTGAAAATCATGATCCCTCTGAATTTATACAATCGTATCAAAAGGAAGGGATGAGGAGGTCGGAGTTCCGTGGCAAAGAAAATCAAAGTGCTTTTGGCAAAATTGGGTCTGGACGTCCATAACCGGGGGATCATCACCGTCGCCAAGGCGCTGGAGGATGCGGGGATGGAAATCGTTTACATCGGGAACTCCCTCCCCGGCCAGATCGTCCAGACGGCCATCCAGGAGGCCGTGGATGTGATCGGGGTCAGTTCCCTGGGCGGCGCCCATCTCACCCTCGGCAAACCTCTGATCGACATCGCCCGGCAAGAAGCGCTGACGGACAGTGTCGTTTTTGTCATCGGCGGGGTGTTCCCCCCGGATGATACGCTCCGGCTGAAGGAAATAGGATACGATGCCGTCTTTACACCCGGCGCCACCCGCAGCGAGATCGTCCGCACCATCGAGAAGAAAGTGGCGGAAAAAATGACCGCTGGAGGTAAAATGGAATGAATGCGCAATGGCCCCCCGTATACGATCCGACCTACGTCCCGGCGCCCGAAGAACCCTACTGGAACAGGACCCTGGAAACGATGGACCCCGAAGAGCGGGAAGCGAAAATCATCCTGCCCAAACTCCAGTCACAGCTCGTTTACGCTTACGCGAATTCTTCTTTTTACCGGAAGAAGTGGGACAAGGCCGGAATCAAGCCGCGGGACATACGGTCTCTGAAAGACTTCGATCACATCCCCTGCGTGATGAAAGAGGAAATACGCGAGGACCAGGCGGAGTATCCGCCTTTCGGGAGCAATCTGTGCGTGCCGAAAAAAGAGCTGGCCCGCGTCCAGGGGACGTCGGGGACGACGGGAAAGCCGACCGCCTTCGGGATCAGCAGAGGGGACATGGCCCGCATCGCCGAGGCGCACGCCCGGATCATGTGGGGTTTCGGGGTAAGGCCGAACGACACTGTGTTCATCGGCTCTTTTTTCAGCCTCTACTGGGGAAGCTGGGGGGCGCTGCTTGGGACGGAGCGTCTCGGCGCCACCGCGTTTCCTTTCGGCGCCGGTGTCCCGGGCCAGTCGGAACGGGGCCTCGAATGGATGAAAGAGGTGAGGCCGACCGTCTTCTACGGCACACCCTCCTACAGCCTCTATCTCGCGGAGAAGGCCCGGGCGATGGGAATCGATCCAAAGAAGGATTTCAATTTTAGGATCCTCTTCTTCTCGGGCGAGCCGGGCGCCGGGGTCCCTTCGACGCGGAAACGCATCGAAGATACCTACGGCGGGATCTGCATCGACAGCGGTTCCACCGCCGAAATGGCCCCCTGGATGACCGACGGCGAATGCGCCCATCGCCAGGGGATGCATCTCTGGCAGGATATCGTTTATGCGGAACTGGTCGACCGCGAGACCCACCGAAAGGCGCCCTATGGCCAGGAAGGGGTGACCGTCTATACCCATCTAGAGAGGAACTCGCAGCCGATGATCCGATTCTGGGCCGGAGATATCGCTTATTGGACGGATGATCCCTGTCCCTGCGGCCGCACGTATCCCCGACTGCCGAAGGGAATCTACGGGCGGGCGGATGACATGTTTGTGATCCGCGGCGAGAATGTCTACCCCAGCGCGATAGAAAATGTGATCCGCGGCATCGAGGGACTGGGCGACGAGTTCCGCATCGTGATCACCCGGGAGAAGACCATGGACGAGATGATCGTCCAGGCCGAGCGCTCGCCCCAGGCCGATCCGGAGATCCTGCCCGAACTGAAGGCCAGGCTGGCCGGAGAGCTCAAAGCGCGAGGTCTCCGAGCCGTTGTAGAGCTGATGGAACCGGGGACGCTGACGAGGACGGAATTCAAGGCCCGAAGGGTGATCGACCGGCGCCGCATCCACGACGATCCCGCCGACCCGAATTAGCCGGCGGCGGCCCATATCAGAATCTTGACGGTATTACGAGGTCGTCACCACTTCACGATTTCCACGTGGGAGAGAACCTGTCCGAGGATCTGTTCGCCGATCGTCTGAAAACGGTGGGGCACATCGGTGATGAAAAAGCGGTAGTCGGGCGCCGTCCGCCGAGGATTTTCCAGGCCGGCTTCGGCAAGGAGATTCGCCGTGATGGCGGCCATCGCCTCGGCGGAATCGATGAGGCG
>Ga0208373_1001762_pt1 | contig 26967 bp, 24 predicted proteins | sample RifOxyC2_FD_184036 | JGI IMG/M metagenome (GOLD analysis project Ga0208373, IMG submission 184036) | Soil microbial communities from Rifle, Colorado - Rifle Oxygen_injection C2 (SPAdes) | ecosystem: Environmental > Terrestrial > Deep subsurface > Rock core/Sediment | place: Rifle, Colorado... | reverse complement strand
GAGGTATGGACGCAATGATGTTCTCGCTTTAGGGTCATACCTTACAGTATATTTGAAAACCTATCGGTTTTCAAACTTTCCCTTTCAAGGTACCCTGCGGCAAGACCGCAGGGTAAACTGTGGTAATGTAATTATGAAATAAAGTATGTCCATAAATTTATTTGTGAATCACCCTATAGTCTCCCTCGTTGCCACCGACCCGGACATAATCCTCGCATCCATCAACCCAGATTTTCTTGCATTTACAGTAAGTGAATTTTTTATGGGTATTCCAAAAAATCTCATCTCCGCAATGAATGCATTTGTAGTAAGTCTCTTCTTTGGTTTTGTTGGCGATTTCCTTTGACATAAATTTATTTCAATAAGTCATCAAGCTCGCACGAAAGCAGAGCTGATTTATTGAGCACGATCTGTTCTTTCTGGTTTAGATTATCGGCCGTCATCCGGATTACTTTGGTAATAATGGCATCGCCGAGCATGACGCCATTCGTCTTTTTGAAATATTTCTCGGTCTTCTGGTAAAAGAGAGTTGCGTACTGCTTGAGTTTTTCTTCCGGAGTCGGACGACTACTCGATCCATTGCTTCGGAATTCGATCTTATCTTCTAGTTTTTTATCCGCTTCGATCTGTAAATTACCCTCGCCGAATAAAATCCAGTACTCGCTTAGGTTATAAACAATCCTAATCGAACCGCCATCTTCCGTTTTGTACCAATACACGAAAGAAAAAGTATCCGTTCGAAAGTCCTGATGTATCCCGATACTTTCCAGTTCCTTTATGGTACGAATCTTATATTCATCCAGAAGGCACAAGTAACTCTCTCGCCAGTTCTTCAGCCAATTTCGAATGTAGTTTTTGTCTAGGAATAATGGTTCAAGATCCTGTTCGAGATTTTTGTCGCTTACTTTATTGATCTGAATCGTAAGCTTATCGAAAAGCGCGCGAGGGTCTTTGACATCAATATCTTTCGCACTTATGTAATCGAAGTCCGGCACTACTTTCTTATTCATGTACCAGAGGAGATCATAAATATCTCTGCCCTTTTCCTCATAGATCGCCTCACCTACGCCGCGAATCCCCCGAAGAAAAATAGCGGCAATCTTGCTCGCCATAAGTGCGGACATATTGTAAGTAATAATAACGAACGACAACTGGTCACGGTTTATCGGCCGGCGCTCGGTAACGGTTTTCGGCGCGACGAAATGATTGAGGTCAATCTTTATGTGTATCTGTTTCGAGGAATGCCCAAAGCTAAGCTCTTCGCCGACAGTGAATTTTAAGAGCAGTCCGCGGCCCTTAGTGGTTTTAATCGATAAGAAGTCGGCATTCGTACCGTAGGTGTTGGCGAAATGCTCATCGACTTCTTTTTTCAGCTCTTCAAGAAACTTTTCGGTTACCTCGTGAGTGACTTCGAAATCAAGATCGACGGACATGCGATCCAATCCATGAATGATGCGCAGAGCCGAACCACCATACATGATCCAGCCGTTGTAGTCCGGATGATGATAGATGAAATTGAGAACGTAATACTGCAACTCCTCTTTGAGCGCGTTACGCCGTGTCTCGGCATCAAGGCCGCCGTAGTTAGCGAGGTCTTCCAGCTTTCTTTTTAAGATTGATGTTAGTCGTTCACTCATCCCGTTAGAGAAAGGAAGCGTTTTAAGCGATTTTTTAAATATCTTTTACCCATACCAGACTTTAGATATTTTTCTCGCGCAAAAGCATCATCCTTGTTAATACAAGCCTCGTAATAAATGAGCTTGAATGGGCCTCGACCTTTTGTTGATGGCGCCAAGCCATCGTTGTGTTCCTTAAAACGCTTCCGTAAGTCAGCGGCACAGCCAGTATACCAGCGTTTATCCTTATTGCTCTGTAGAATATATGTATACCACATAAATTTTTCTCTAACGGGACTCATGGGAGTATTTTTTAATCTTTTTTAATCATTGTATAAAACTTTTCCTGTTCTATTTTATCCATTTCTTCAATATCGATCCGCAATTCCTCAACCAACGCTTTGATATCCTTTGATTTAGTGCCGCGGAACTGATGCGTTCTGAAATACAGCAAATCGAACAATGCTTTCGACGGCGAGGCTATATAAAAATCAAACTTGCCCTTAGTAAGGGAAAAATCGGAAAACAAATCATTTTTGATCGACTGGTATGAGAAATTACCGGCCTTTGTCTCGAAATCTCGCGTGGCTTTGGGAGAAACCGAGGTAACGGAATGGACCGCTTCCGTAGCGAGATTATAATACTGGAGAGCCGCCCATGAACTCACATAGGAAGGTGTGCGTATGACGTTGGCGAGATAGAACGAATACGAAATATCGTTCTTATTTTTTTCAAAGAAGTCGGTGGACACATACAAACCCTTATTGAGCCAGATGATTTCTTTGTACTTCAAAAACCGGCTGATGTAAGTGTCAACCGTGCCGTCCTTAAGCCCCAGCTGTTTACCAAGCTGATAAACAGTATTTTTGCCGAAATGAGGCAAGGATTTAAGCTGTTCTAATAGGTTCTTTCTGCTTTTCATGATTATGACACTAGTGTACCATACGTGAAATGTGCTGTAAACCCCGTTAGAAGCAGATCGCGATCCGCGATCGCGGCTTCTAACGGGGTAAAGCTGGCCTATCCACTATCCTTGCCGGTCGGCGAAATGCCTTATTTTGTTCAGTTGTATCACTGTACTGCACAAAAAAGGGACTTTTTGCATAGTACAGTGTACAAAGTATGCAAAATCGGCATCAAGCTCTCAAATCTGGTCAAACTGGTGGTTCAGGATCGTGAAGGGTATCCAAACGTGTACCGGTGACGCAAAGCTCGCCACAGGGGCAACAAATGGCAAATTTGGGTAACACAAAACCGCCTTTCGGCGGCTTCGGTTTTAAATCGTGGCAACTGGGATTTTTCGGGATGTATAATCTCCTCCTCTCTTACTTCGCTCGAATTTCAGCGGACCCAGCATCAGCCCAATCTTTAACCCCTCATTCGTGTATGTTGCTACTATGACTTTTTGTTTTTTCATAAATTACCTTCTAGGCTCTTTAGCTAAAATTGGCGCTTTCCCTGGCTGTGCGATTTTGCTACAATAAAGCTGAATTTAACTGATATTATTTTACACATTAAAAGCCTAAGACGCAACTTTTAGACATTAAATAAAAACTCTAAAGTAATGCCAAAACCGAAATTCACCAAAGCCTACACCAGGGACTTTTCCATCATTATGGAAGAAGCGTGGTACTACGCCCTGGCCCGGGGGCTTTGGGATATCCTAAAATTAAAACCGCCCAAAGAGTTTCCCAATTTTTATTTTTTAAACCAGGGCCTGATTGAAGTCTGGGAAAACCAAAATTTTATAAAAAAAATAAAGGCGGCGGTTTTGCAAAAAAACTCGGACAGCGGTTTATTTAATAATCTCTTTAAAGAATATGGCGTTTTAGTGGAAAAATTAAAAGATAATGATCTTAAAGACGCCCTGTATCTTAAAAAACTATTTAAGGCCATTAGTATTTTCGCGATTTTATGGTATGGCATTGAAAATTCCAAAACCAAAAAGGCCTTGCGAAGCAAGTTCGTCGCCATCAGGGATACGGACATAATTTTTGATTATCACGATAAAATCGTGCGGCAAAGGCTGGTAAATAAATTTCCCAAAATAAAAGGCTGGGAAACGGCGATCTTAAAAAAAGAATTTTTGTCCTCCTCCCCGCAAGCTGACGTCCTGCAAAATCGGCTCAATCATTTTGTTTTGCTGCCCGGAAAATATTCAAAAATTATTGATCTTAACAGTTTTGCCAAAGAAATGAATTGGGACGTTAAAACCGTTAACAAAAATAAGAATAACCTGATCAAGGGCCAGGCGGCGTACCCCGGCATCGCCAGAGGACGGGCGCGAATTATCAGAAAAAAGAGTGAAATCAATAAAATGAAAAAGGGCGAAGTCCTCATTGCTCCCATGACTACGCCTGATGTCTTTATGGCCGCTAAAAAGGCCGGTGCCATTATTACGGACGAAGGCGGACAGCTTTGTCATGCCGCCATCATCTCCAGGGAATTAAAAATACCCTGCATCATTGGCACCAAAATCGCCAGCCAGGTTTTTAAAGACGGCGACTTTATAGAAGTTAACGCCAACCAAGGGATAGTACGAAAAATAATAAATCCAGCACCTTTGCGGTAAGGGTATTAGTAAACACCCCCTGAAGTATATTTAAAAACTTCGGGGTGGTGCTTGGGTATTAGAAAAAGGTGCTGGTTAAAATAAGCTATTGCTGAAGCAATAGGGCAATGAATCGCCAGACCAGTCACAAGAGCCTATCCGAGGGTTATGAGCTTACCTGCAAGACATTATTTTTCATGGCCAAGCTAATCTGGTCGCCGGCTTTGATTTTGCCTTCAATGATCCTCAGGGCCAGATCGTCCACAATCTGATTCTGAATGACCCGCTTCAACGGCCGCGCGCCAAAGCTGGGATCAAACCCCGCTTCAGCCAGATATTCCTCCAACGACTTATCAAAAACCACTTTAATGTCCTGGCGGGCCAAACGCCGACTGAAGTCAGCCAGCTGGATTTTAACGATCGCCTTAAGCTCTGCGCGGCTGAGGGAGTTAAAAATCACCGTCTCGTCAATCCGGTTGATGAACTCAGGTTTAAAATTAGACCTGACAATATCCATAATTTGCGGCCTGACTTTATCCAGATTTTCCGCGTTTTCCTGAATAATCCCGGAAGCCAGATTGGAGGTCATGATAATAATGGTATTTTTAAAATTAACCGTCCGGCCTTTGGCATCGGTCAGGCGGCCGTCGTCCAAAACCTGCAATAAAATATTAAAAACATCCGCGTGAGCTTTTTCTATCTCATCCAGTAAAATAACTGCGTAAGGCCGTCTTCTGACCGCTTCGGTCAGCTGGCCGCCCTCGTCATAGCCGATATAGCCCGGCGGCGAACCGATCAGCTTGGCCACGGAATGCTGTTCAATGTATTCGCTCATATCCAAACGGATCATGGCATTTTCCGAATCAAAGATGGACTCGGCCAAGGCCTTGGCCAGTTCGGTTTTACCCACGCCCGTCGGACCTAAAAAAATAAATGAGCCTATCGGCCGGCTCTCTTCCGCGATGCCGGCCCGGGAACGCCTGACGGCCCGGCTGACGGCTGTAACCGCCGCCGTCTGCCCCACCACTCTCTTTTGCAATTCCAGCTCCAGCTGGGCCAATTTTTGGCTTTCACTGGAGAGCATTTTGCTCACGGGCACGCCTGTCCAGTGGCTGACCACGTTAGCGATATCTTCTGCTGTCACTTCTTCCTTAAGAATCTGCTTATCCTTTTGCACGTGCTCTAATTTCTTGCCTAAGGCCTGTAGCTTTTTTTCCAGTTCGGGAATTTTCCCGTACTGAATTTCCGCGACCTTGTCCAAAGCCCCGGCCCGTTCAAACTGCTCGGCCTCAACTTTTAGGCCGTCGATCTGTCCCTTGACCGCCTGGCTTTGAGAAATAATATTTTTTTCGTTCTGCCAATGCGCTTCCACGGCATTGACTTTTTCATTCAAATCGGCCAGCTCTTTTTCCAAAACCTTTAAACGATCTTTGGCTGATTTATCTTTTTTGGCCAGCGCTGTTTTAGCCAAGCCGGTCTCTTTCTTTAAAGCCTCACGTTCAATTTCCAGCTGGATTTTTTTGCGTTTAAGCTGATCCAATTCTTCCGGCAGACTGTCCACGGCCATTCTTAAAGCCGAGGCGGCCTCATCCATTAAATCAATGGCCTTATCGGGCAAAAACCTGTCGGCAATGTACCTTTGGGAAAAATTAACGGCCGCGATCAAAGCGTTGTCGGTAATCCTCACGCCATGATGTAGCTCGTATTTTTCTTTTAACCCTCTGAGTATGGAAATTGTGTCCTCAGTGGAAGGCTCGCCCACGTAAACGGGCTGAAAGCGTCTTTCCAGGGCCGCGTCCTTTTCAATGTATTTTTGATATTCTTTCAGGGTGGTGGCGCCAATAGCGTGAAGCTGTCCTCTGGCCAGAGCTGGCTTAAGCATATTAGAAGCGTCCACCGCGCTTTCGGCGCCGCCGGCGCCCACGATAGTATGCAATTCGTCAATAAACAAAATGATCTTGCCGGCGGAGTTTTCAATTTCCCTGAGCACCGCTTTCAAGCGGTCTTCAAATTCGCCACGGTACTTGGAGCCGGCCAGCAAAGAACCGATATCCAAAGCCGCCACTTCTTTATTCTTTAAAGTTTCCGGCACGTCCCCCGAGACGATTCTTTGGGCTAGGCCCTCGGCGATCGCGGTTTTGCCGGTGCCGGGCTCGCCGATCAAAACGGGGTTGTTTTTCGTCCGCCTGGATAAAACCTGCATCACTCTCCTAATTTCCTGGTCGCGGCCAATGACCGGATCAAGCTTGCCCTGGCGGGCCAGGTGAGTCAGGTTTTGGGAATACTTCTCTAAAGCCTGGTATTTGCTTTCAGCGTCCTGGTCCATCACCCTCTGGCCGCCTCTGATCGCCACTAACGCTTTTAAAATGCCGTCGTAGCTGACTTTAAGGTCCTGCAAAATACGCTGCGCGGCGGATTTGACTTCCATAATGCCCAAAAGTAGATGTTCGGTGCTGATAAATTCATCTTTCATTTTTCCCGCCTCTTTGTCGGCTTGATTTAGAGCCTGATTCAATTCATCGCTCAGATAAACCTGGCCGGGCGCGCCGATGACCTCGGGGATTTTAACCAATTCGGCTTTAAGCCGGCTTGCCAGCTCCAACACCGGAACGTCAAGTTTATTTAGCACAGAAACAACCAGGCTGTCGCTTTGACCAATTAAAGACAATAAAAGATGAACCACACCAATCTGCTGGTGGTTTTTTTCAGAAGCCAACTGAAAAGCCTGTTGCATGGCTTCCTGAGTTTTATAAGTCAGTTTGTCTGGCTGTATCATAGAATGATGGGTTAAAAGTTACCCGCCCGGCTCGTTGTCGTGACGGGCGGGCGTGTTACGCGTTTAAAATAAAGAATAAATAATTAAGATAAGCGTGAATTGGTCGCGAATAGCAGTAGGTCTGCCTTGAGCAAAGTCAAAGGGATTTCTTGATTATTTGATTTATTGATTTTTTGATTTCTTGATTCCTTGGTCTTCATATTTACCCCTTAAAAATGAATTGACAATAAATAAAGGCACAAAAATCACGATAACGATCTCCAAATACCAATACCAATGATGAAAATAGTTATCCACCCTGAAGCCGCCGTTGCCGGCCGTGTTATAAATTGCGATCAGCTTGGGATAAAACGGCCACAGCCAGCGAATGCCGTAATAAACAGTATCCAAAAGCAGATGAACGAATATGTTCGCGAAAATCAGATAATTGGCGTAAGTTAGCCATCTTTTATGAATAAAACAATTTACTATAACAATAATTATAAATACTGTCAAGTAAAATACAGGCAAATTGGTTATGTAATAACGATGCGACTCATAAAGCCTGCCGCTAAATAATTGGTAAATAATTCCAAAATCCGGTAAAACGGCAGCAAACATGCCTAAAGACAGCCAAGGCCAGCTAAACTTAAGCTTAAATTTTTTTATAACAGCGTGGGTGACTAAATAACCCACGGGCAAATGAGCAAGCAACATAGTTAGTAAAAAATTTTTATGGTAAAATATAGGCCTAAGGTGATAATTAAAATAAAAATAAGCAACGCCCCGGCAATCATGGCCAAACGGCGCTTGTTTTTACCGGCGGCTTTGTCGGGGTGGTTTTTGGGAAAAGGACTTATTTTTTTGCTGAATAGCGGGACAATCAAAGCTAAAATAACGCCCCTGAACAACATGCCGGCGGCATTAAATTCCTCAGTGCCGGAGACTGCAAACAGGACGTAATACAAAACCCCGTAAATAACAAAAGTCACAAGGGCCAGCCGAACGTACAACTTAAATTTTTTTGGCTTCATAGACCTTATAAATTATAACAAATCTTGACACAAAAATAAAAAAAGACTAGAATATTGCTCAGAGTATTATTTAACGGGACAGCCGCTCCTTACTTTACTAATTTCTATTTACTAAAAACATATGGCTCACAAGAAGGCCGGAGGTTCTACCAGCCTAGGTCGTGATTCGCAATCCAAAAGACTTGGCGTAAAAAGGCACGACGGCCAGACGGTTAAGGCCGGCATGATTATCGTTAAACAAAGAGGTTCCAAATTCCGCGCCGGACAAAATGTTAAAAAAGGCGGGGACGACACTCTCTTCGCTTTAACCGAAGGCACCGTTAAATTTACCTCCAAAAAAATCAAAAGATTTGATCGTCGTCTCAAGCCGGCCAAATACGTCAGCGTGGTTAAATAATTTTTTCAAGAAAAAGCAGGCTCTCATGACCGTGGCCTGCTTTTTGTTTTTTTAACCGGCACCTTTAAAAAATACGAATTATCATTGAAATTTTAAAGGGGAGAAATCATTAAAATAACCCCACCAAAAGTTCTATTTAACCAAAAATACCCTCTTGGCCTTAGCCCTCTACAAAAGGTGCTTGGATTTATTTGTTGATGTAGCGCCTGATCGCCAGAAAACTGCTGGCCGTGGTGATGACCACTCCGATCAAAAGTTCGGTCCCCCAGACTTTAAAAAAATTATCGTTTAAAGCGGCGGTTAAATTAAGGGAGTATTCCTTGAAAAAATTATCAATATACGGCTGAATAAAAGTCAAAAACGGATAAATAAATAGCAACAGGATAACAATGCCGATCAGGCTGTACATAAAGCCTTCAATTAAAAATGGCAGCCTGACGAAACTGTTGGAAGCGCCGACCAGTTTCATAATGCCAATTTCCTCACGGTGGGTATAAATGCCTATCTGAATGGTGTTAAAGACGACCAAAATTGAAATGATGATAAAAACCAAACTGATAAAAAGAAAAATCCTCTGAATTTTTTGGGAATATTCCGAGATCCTTTCCACCAGCAGTTTTGATTCGGTGAATTCCTGATCTTCTATTTCCAAAAACTCAGAATATTCCGATTTGGACAATTCTTGCAAGATGGCCGGGAAATCGCTGATATCATTAACGCTGATTTTTATGCTACCGCTAAAAGGATTGACGTCCAAGGCCTCAATGGATTCAATCATTAAAGGATTATTCTGATGACGTTCTTTAAAATTAGCCAAGGTCTGCTCCGGCGTGATAAAGGCGGCTTCTTTAACGGAAAGCAATTTTTTTAACTCGCCAGCCAAAATCCCGGCCTGGTCCGCAGACGCCTCGGCGGTCAGATCAATATAGACCTGGGTTCTCTCCTGCACCACGAATAAAACGTGCTGGGTCAAGATGTTTATCATCAGCAAAAAACTGATGGAAAATAAAGACAGGGCAATGATGGCGACCGTGACCACCGACAACCAAAAATTCCTAAAAAAACTCTGAAAAGCGAATTTGAAAACTCTGCTGACAGCGACTAAAAACATAAACGCAAATTAAAATTTATTATCTGTTGCCTTAATTATAGCACATAGCGGCCCCTGGACTGATCGCTGATGATCTGACCGTCGTCCACGGTAACCACCCTCTTTTTGAGGTTATTGACCACTTCCCGGTCGTGAGTCACCAGCACCACCGTGGTGCCCAGCTCATTGATTTTTTTCAGCAAATCAATGATTTCTCTGGCGTTAATAGAGTCCAGGTTGCCCGTCGGTTCATCAGCAACAATCAGCTTAGGCTTGTGAACCAGCGACCGGGCGATGACCACTCTTTGCTGTTCTCCGCCGGAAAGCTGGTGGGGATAACGGTCAACCTTATCCTCCAGGCCGACGATTTTTAAAACCTGGGGGATGACATTGACAATCTTGCTACGGCTGGACCCGCAGGTTTCCAAAGCAAAAGCCACGTTTTCAAAGACCGTCTTCTTTTGCAATAATTTAAAATCCTGAAAAACCACGCCGATCTGCCTTCTTAAATACGGCACCTCTTTGGGGTGAATATTGGTTATGTCCCAGCCGCCGATAATGATCTGGCCGGAAGTCGGCCTTTCTTCGGCTATAATCAATTTAATCAGGGAGGTTTTGCCGGTGCCGCTCTGGCCGACGACGGAAACAAATTCTCCCGGCGCTATATCTAAACTGACCGCTTTCAGGGCATAAGTGCTGGGCTTGTAAAATTTAGTGACGTTTTTTATGTTTATCATAACTATTCCTTATAGACTTCCAACTTAACCGGCATCACGCCGCCTTTTAAATTACCGATGGATTCGTAAGCCTCTTTATCCAAATCAATAATCCGGCCGGTCCACAACTGCGGGCCGTAATCGTTGACCGTGACAATCACCGCTTTGCCGCGATTTTCACCGGCGCTTTGGTTGGTGACCCTGAGCCTGGTGCCTTGGGGAAAATCTCTGGAAGCGGCGAACAAGCCGTCCTGCCAGGCATACCAGCTGGCTTCTCCCACCCATTGATCCGGCAAGATGAATAAAGCAATCTGGCCGGCTGGTTTATCTATTATAGCAGTTACCTGGCCACTTTTACTATCATCGTAAGATTCCAGCGGCAGCCACTGTCCCTCCGGCTCAAGCGACTCGTCAAAATAATAGGCCATTTTAGCGTTTTTCTCGGATAGTTCATAAGGTATGTTAAGCTCATAATTCACCTTAGCCGGATTATACTGGCAATAAAGCTGATTAACCTTGTCTAAAGTCGTCTGGAGCACCCAGCCGGTACCTTCCGTTAAATCCCAGGGCGCCAGAATATCGGTAGCATACTTTTCCTGAAATTGCTTAACCGCGCCGCGGGTCAAAACTCCGTAATAACCGGTTGCGGGCAAATCCTTATACCCCTCATACCCGCTTAAAAAACTCTGCAATTTTTTGACTTCCTCGCGATCGTTGCCGTTGCTGTCCCTGAAAAAACTCTTTAAATAAAGCGGACAAACTTTTTTAAACTCCAGTTCGCTCGCCGCCGCATTAGCGTCAAAATAATAAGCCGGCGAAACCTGGCCAAAACTCTGTTGAGTTAAAGAACTCTGGGCTAAGTTCCGGCCCGCCACCACCAGCTGATTTTTTTTGCCGCTTAAGGAAAAAGTCAGACTATTTAAAAAAGAACGGCTGCTGGCCATTTGCCAAAGATTCTTGGGCGCATCGTAATAATAAACAGTCTTGCCTTCAGTCTGCTCGCCGTTATAGCCGATGGTGACGCTAAACTCCGACTGATCACTCACCTCAACGGAATAAATATAATAAGAATAAATTTCGCTGATGGCGTTCAGATCCTTTAAATTATCGGCAGACTTGTTAAACAAATAAATATCCATAGGCTGCTGATACGCGCCAGCAGGAACTTTTAAGGTAAAGAGCTGGTCGGCAGAAACAAATTCCACGCCGGTAGCCACTTGAGCGGCCGCAAAATGACGGCTTTCGGCCCTGGCGGCCAGGCGCGGCGCCAATAAAAAAATAAGCATCACCAGCGGACAAATGAAAAAAATTACCCTTTTTTTTCTCAGAACCGACACAGATTGCATATTTTAATAATTGTTATATAATGTTACTCTAGAAAGCGGACACGTTGCGGCCGCTTGGCCGGACGCCACCAGTCTTCGGCTTTTTACATTAAGCTTGATCTGCCCGGGATAAATCGGGCGGGTGTAGTTCAGTGGTAGAATGTCTGCTTCCCAAGCAGAAGATCGCCGGTTCAAATCCGGTCACCCGCTCCATCAAGCTTAAACTTGACCACAAAAACAAGAAGCTTAAGCAGAAGCTCACCCCGCCGATGTAGCTCAATTGGTAGAGCAACGGTATCGTAAACCGTAGGTTGTCGGTTCAATTCCGACCATCGGCTCCAGGCTTTGGCGCCCGGATCAAAATGTCAGACCTCAAAACCAGACAAACTAAGACTAAATTCTGATTAAAGTTACGACCGTAGCTTTTTTAATTTGCTCCTGCACATAATCGTCAAAGGACGGCTTCTTCAGGTAAATATGGCTGGCATGAAAAATCATTTCGTCGTTATCGCCGGCCAGTCTGTCCTCCAGCTTAATCAGGTGATAACCGTAGCGCGTTTCTACCACCGGGCTGATTTCCCCGACGGCCAAATTCAACAGCTGAAGTTCAAATTCCGGAGCCGTTTCGCCCAACTTGAGCCAGCCCAAATCACCCTCTTGGGTAAAACTTTCATCCTGATTAACTTCAGCGGCAATTTTATAAAAACGAGTCTCAGCCTGCCCAATTAAGTCAGCCAGGCCCGCCATGGTCTCTCTGACGTAAGCGGCGCTACTGCTGTCATAAAAATTTTTCTCCACTTTATTCCTGAGGAGCAAAGGCCTGATAACTTTGTCAAGGTAAGTCTCAAAAGACCAGCCGTATAATTGCTCAGTTAAAACAGCGGCCGCTTGACGATCGTCGGCGGCCACCACTTGAGCCAGCTGCGCCTGCACTTCCGCGTCACTAACTTCAAGCTTGTTCTCTGCCGCCAGTTGGCTGATAACCTCAAACTCAATCAGCTGATCCAGGCTTTGCTGCCGGACGGTCGCTGAGCCGTAAGGCTGATTTTGGCGCTTAAAAAAATTTTCCAGCACCTGAACATTTTCCAAAAAAGTCTTAACCTTAACCTGATGGCCGTTAATGTAAACGGCCGGCAACGGCAATATGGCTGCCAGCCGCCTGGCTAACGGATCCTGCCAGCGCGCCAGATAAATGCCCATGATTAAGACGATCAAGGAGATAAAAATAAAAATCAAAAAAGTGACAAAAATCACCTTGGCTTGAGCGGCGTAATTCTTTTTTAAACCTGCGGCTGGCCGGCTGGGCGCTTGGGGTAATCCCACCTGGTCAGTCTCTGGCGTTAAAGTCCCGGTCTTTTTCTCAGAACGGCTTTTTTTAATAGTTTTTGTTTTCGGTTGCGGGCGGGCGGCAGGCTTTTTCTCCGGCGCCGTTAAAACGGGTGCAAAAACCGACTTTGGCCCAAGATGTAAAAAGGAAACTTTTTTATCCTCAGGCGGCGCTGGCTGCTGATTTTTTAATTCCTGCAAAATCAAGCGCCTAGCTACAGTTAGATCCAAATTGTCCGCCTGTTCCAGCTGGCGGTACTGAATGTTCAGATCGGGATCATCAACGATGAATTTTGACGATTGGCTGTCATCAAGGGCCTCAACTTCCCCATGGATTTTACTTTTATAGACTGTGGCGGTTTTTTGACGCTGTGCCTCACCGGGTAATATTTTTGCTGTTTGTTTTTTTTGAAAAACCATGGTTAATTAACTTTAAAAAAATAGTTCCACCATTTTTCGGCATTTGTTAAAATGACGATTTCTCCGGAAACTAAATCAACCGGCACGTCCTTGACCGACTCAGTTAGCCTGCTTTCGGCTGGTTCCTCTTCAACGATAATAATCTGCTCTCCAGGTTTCCTTAAATTAAGTTTCGTGCGGGCTTCTTTTTCCACAAAATCCAAACTCTCAAAATAGCCGATCAAACTGTCTAATTCCTGATTCCTGCCCTGCAAACGGTTGATTTCTTCTTCCAGGGCACTGACCTCCTTTTGCAAATCGCGACGATTGATAACCTGCTTGACCAAATTGGTTGAGAAAAAAATCAAAATAACCAGACTCAAAATCAACAATATTTTTGAAGAAAGAATCTGCCGGCCGAATCCACTCGATCTGGGCATAAGGTAAAAAAATTATAACAAAATCGGAGATAAATTTCAACGCTTACCCCTCTAAAAGACGGCGCAACTTTTGCGGATCAAGCCTGGCCTTAAGTTTTTTGGCCAGGAGGGTCAGCTCTTCCTCGGACAGTTCGTCGTTGTCTTTGGACTTATTATTTTGAATGGTCTTAACAATCTCCTGAATTTTCTGGGGGCGGGCGATCTTTTCCATGATGATGACGGTTTCACTACTTAAGACTTGAATCTTCAGACTACCGTAATGAAAAAGCGCCTGCCATAAACCCTTAAAATAAAAAGAGACGTCCTGAATCTTGTGATACTCGGTCTCCATCACCTGACGGTCAAATAAACCGTGCTGCTTATAAAGAATGACTCTTTGATTAGTGATTAAAAAGGCGTTATAATACCAGACAACCGCCAGCCTGATCAGCAATAACAAGCCAACGACCGTTAAAACCAAAAATATTATCAGACCCGGCCAGCCCCAGCGGAACAGCAAAAACATCAAAAAAAACGGCAAGAGTAAAAAAAACAGCGTGAGGATCGCGGTCGGCAAAAACGTCACCGGCTGGCGCCTGATAAGCCTGACCAGTTCTTCATCATCTTTTAAATTTTTGCTGAAATAGGACGTAGGTTTTGGTGATTAGGTGGATTATAGGTAGGTAGTTGATTGGGCGGTTAGGTGATTGGGCCGATTAGTTTGTCAGGCAATTAACTTGCTAAATAACCTAATTGCCTGATCGCCTGAAAAATAATAAACTAAATAAATGAAACGTAAATCAATTAAAACAGTCTGGATTATCTTGAGTTTTCTCATGATCTTTTCCATGATCATGTGGACCATCGGCTCCTTCTTTGGTTAAGTTTACCTTGCGGCCGCCTAAATGTAAACTCAGCCTCTGGACAGACCGGCCGTTTTTATGCCGGCTACCGCCTCTATCTTATTTTTTTATTTTTCTGACAATCCCCTTATCAGCGTCAACTTCCACAAAATCGCCGTCTTGTAAGGCCTGCGTGGCGATTTTGGTGCCTGTAATGCAGGGTATCTTTAATTCCCGGGCCACGATGGCGGCATGAGTCAAAACTCCGCCTTCATTGGTTACGATAGCCGAATATTTCTTTAAAACTGAATTATCCTCCGGGTGAGTCATACTGACAACCAAAATATCGCCTTTGCCTGATGCCCGTCCGCCTTTGTTGACAATTCCTCTTGTCTTTCCGGGATAAACAGCAAAACCCTTGATTAAACTTGGGTTTTGGCGATGGGAAAATTCCTTTTTTAATCTATTAAAAACTGCCTGATTGCTGGTTACATATTCAGAATGGTTTAAGTGAAGATAAGTGTAATTTTTCAATCTTCTTTTTAATTCTAAAATTTTTGGCGACGTCAATCTGCCGTTTATTAAAAAAGAATTCATTTCCGTCCGGGTCAAATACCTCACTAAATCGCCAGGAAATTTTTTTTGTCTGCCTATAATTATGGCGCGTTTTTTAAAATCCGATTCTACTTGAGGATAAAATGCAGCCAATAAAGTTCTCTCTGCGGATAAATTCTTTAAAAGCCGGCTGTGAACTTTTTTATGGCCGAAAAATCTCCACAAGCAGTTATAAAAACCTAAAGCCGAAAAATAAACGGGATAATTTTCGGTTAAAAATTTAAAATAAACCAAATCGTTGACATTTCTTAGCTGGCGATACTTTAGTCTGAATTCCTTAAAATAATCTAAGGCTTTTTTACGAAGCGCATAGAACTTTTGCCGGTTTTGATAAATTTCATTAAGCGGTTTGGCAAAAAAATTCTGATTAACTAAAGAATTGAAATAATTTTTCCGACCCAATGAGCCGTAAACTTTAAACGAAAGTCCGTAATTTTCTTTTAAAAAATCAGTGTACCCCCAACCGACGCAGCTATTCAAAAATAAGGGCAGGTTTCTTTCCACGCTTGGTCTTAAATTATATTTTTTTATTTCCTTTAAAAAATCCATAAAGACACAAATAACACTTGGCCGGTTAATATAGCCTAATTCTAGAAAATAAAACCGGCGGTTAAAACGGTTTTTATCTCTTTAAAACGGCCATATAAGCCTCTTGTGGAATATCCACTTTGCCCGATTTTAACATGCGCTTTTTGCCTTTTTTCTGTTTTTCTAAAAGTTTGCGCTTGCGGGTAACGTCGCCGCCGTAAAGTTTGGCCGTCACGTCTTTTCTCAAAGCGGAAATCCGCTCGGCCGCGATAATCTTGCCGCCGACGGCCGCCTGAATCTTTAAGACAAACTGCTGCTTGGGCAAAACATTTTTAAGCGCATTGACGATTTTTTTTCCAACCTGATGCGCCGAATCTTCATAAACAATCGTGGCTAAAGCCTCCACCAGCTCGTCCGAAACCAAAATATCCATCCTAACTACATCAGCCGGCCGGTATTCCAAAAATTCATAATTCAAAGAAGCGTAACCCGAAGACAGGCTCTTTAAACTGTCGTAAAAATCCACCAAAATTGAAGCTAGGGGAATATGGTAATGGAGAATAACCCGGTTCTCGTCCAGATATTCGGTATTTTTATATTCGCCTCTTTTCTCCTGAATTAAAGTCATTATTTCGCCGATGTAATCTTTGGGCGTGATAATGTCAATGATCATGTAAGGTTCCATGATTGCGGAAATATAGTTCTGATCGGGCAATTCCTGAGGACTATGAATGGTGATTTCTTCCCCAGTGCTTTTGGTAACTTTATAAGCGACTGAAGGCGTGGTAATGACCAAATCCAAACCGTATTCCCGCCGCAATCTTTCCTGGACTATTTCCAGATGCAACAAGCCCAAAAAGCCGCATCTGAAGCCAAAGCCCAAAGCCGGCGAATTTTCCGGCTCAAAAAACAAAGCCGAATCATTAAGCTTTAATTTTTCAATACCGTCTCTTAATCTGGGATATTCGTCGCCTTCCTGACAAAAAATACCGGCGTAGACCATCGGCTTAACCACCTTATAACCGCCCAAAGACTGCCCTGGATCTTTTACCAGCGTAATAGTATCACCGACTCTGGCTTTTTCCAGATCTTTTAAGCCGGTCACAATATAGCCGATTTCGCCGGCCACCAGCGCAGCTGATTTTTGATAATCCGGTTTAAAATAGCCAACTTCCAAAACTTCGCTTGCGGCCTGCGTGCCGATAAAACTGATGCGGTCGCCGGGATGAAGCTGGCCGTTTTTCAATCTGACGTAGGTGACCACGCCTTTATATTCATCAAAAGTGGAATCAAAAATCAAAGCCTGGACTTTGCCTGCTACCTCACCAGACGGCTGCGGTGTCTGCTTAATAACCGCCTGCAAAACTTTTTCCACGTTTTGGCCGGTTTTGGCGGAAACTTCAATAATTTCCTCTTCGGCGCAACCCAACAAATTGACGATTTCCTTTTTAACCTGCTGGGGATGTGCGGCCGGCAAATCAATTTTATTGATGACCGGAATAATCGTCAAATTCTGCTCTAAAGCCAGATACAAATTGGCGACCGTCTGGGCCTCCACGCCTTGAGTGGCGTCAACCAATAAAATCGCCGCTTCCACGGCCGCCAAAGAACGGGAAACTTCATAAGTAAAATCCACGTGGCCGGGCGTATCAATCAAATTTAAAATGTAGCCCTGGTAGTCCATGCGCACTGGCTGGAGCTTGATGGTAATCCCCCGTTCCCTTTCCAAATCCATACGGTCTAACAATTGGTCTTTCATATTTCGTTTTTCAACTGTTTTGGTAATTTCCAAAAAACGGTCCGCCAAAGTGGACTTGCCGTGGTCAATATGAGCGATAATGCAGAAGTTGCGTATTTGATTCATAAAATAATTAAACTTGAATAATCCTAGTCTCACCTGGCAAAAACTCCAAGCTTGGCAAAAAAATGCAGGCAGACGATGCTTAGAATTTAGAACTTTCTTTGATTAACGGTTTTAAATATCTCATCAGCCATCTTTTGACAAAGATAACTTCCTGACAGTTGGTCACCAGGCTTAAAATCAAATAAATAATCAGACCGACCATCCCGGCTGTCAGGCCCTGAATAAAAATGCCGATAAAGGTCTGCATGTTGACCAGCCTAGCCATAAGCTGCAACGCCAGATAAACCAATCCGCCGGCCAGCAAGGAATTAAAACCGGTCCGCAAAACGGAAAGCATGATTTTTTTATCGTCTAAATTGCCCACGCGCAGACGCAGGACGAACAGCAACATCAGCATATTGAGAATAGCCGCCAGGCTAAATGCCAGAGCCAGACCCTCAACACCCATCTTTCGGCCAAGTGTGATTGAGCCAGCAATGTTCAAAATAATCGCGGCCAGGCTGATAATCACCGGCGTTTTGGTGTCCTCAAGCGCATAAAACGAACGCGCCAGCAGGGGCGTTAAACACTGGGCGAACAACGACACGGAAAACCAGCCTAAAGTCTGAGCGGTATAATAGGTGTCCTGCCAGTCAAAATTGCCAAAGCCCAAAATAACCCTGACGATCTGCGCCCGCAACAGCAAAATAAAAATGGAAATGGGAACGATTAAAAAAATCAAACGGCGAAAATTGACGGAAAATGTTTTAACAAAATGCTCCTGATCGTGCCTGGCCAAAGCTTCGGAAAAAACCGGAAAAATGGCGATGGCCAGAGAAACGCCAAAAATGGAAGTCGGCAGGCTCTGCAGGTTGTTGGCCAGATTAAAAACCGCGATGCTGCCAACCGCTAAAGTTGAAGCGATGGCAGTAATCACCACCTGATTGACCTGCCCGGCAATCAGGCCTAAAGTCCTCGGAATCATTAAAGTCGCAACTTTTTTAACCTCCCGAGTGATTTTCCAATGCCACTGATAATGCCAGCCGGAGCGAATCACCTCCGGCAGCTGCACCACTAGGTGCAAAATTGAGCCAAAAACCACTCCCCAGGCCAGACCTAAGGGCCCAACCGCCGGATAAAAAACAGTTATGCCCCCGATGATGCCCAAATTATAAAAAAGCGGAGCCATGGAAAAAGTAAAAAACTTCCTCAGTGAATTTAAAATTCCGCCGATAATATTGCTGACCGTAAAAAAAATGATGCTCAAAAGCATTATCCTGGTAAACTGTACGGTTAACGGAAAAAGCTCCGGGCTAAACCCCGGAGCGATTAAAGGTACCAAGACCGGCGCTAAAAAAAACATGGCCAAGCTGATGCCGGCGATAAAAACCAGCAAATAATTTAATAATGAACTGGACAGATAAATCGCCTGAGCCTTATTTTCGTGCCAGACTTTGCTGAAAACTGGGATAAAAGCCGAAGCCAAGGCGCCCAGCACCAGGGTATTAAAAACCAGGTCAGGCAGTTTAAAGGCGGCGTAATAGCTGTCCAGCAGGCTGCCGGCGCCAAAATATGAGGCTAACAGCCGGTCTCTAACCAAGCCAAAAATTTTGCTGATAATGGTAAAAAATGTTATCAGGACAGCGCCTCCCATGACGGTATGAGACAATTTATCCCAAATAGTTCTCAACATATATATTTAAACAATGCCTCAATGTTGAGGCCTGACGATGCTAAGATTTTACCACGAAGCTAACATTATGTTAAGTCGCTGGATCAACCAAAAAGCTGCGTTTTATAGGGAATGGCATGGGTTACCTAACTCTGAGGAGAGAGATTTTTTGCCTGATCGGCAAAAGAGTTACATAATCCAGCCTCTATAAAAACGCAGCTTTTTAGAAGTCAACTTTTTTTCAAAAAAACATGGTTGCCGCCAAAATCCCGACGCAATCATTATAGTTTTAATTCAGCCGAGTTTCAAGGTTTAAAAAGAAATTAGTGGAGGGCGAATCCCGCTTGTCAACGGGCAGGATAATGATCTAGCAAAATTTCAGTTAAGAAAGAGATTCTAACCAAAACGTAATGCTAGGCTATTGTCCCGGTAAAAGCCTCCTATAGAATGCATGGGAAGCTCTCTCTCCCTCCAGTAATTCCCTTTTAAAGTCCAAGGAAAGCAACAAACAAGCATTTTGGAAAAATCTGTGTTTTTGTTTGAGACTCAACAATTTTCCTTAATTTTCTTAGCTTGAATTTTGTCATATTCAGGTTAAGCGCAGACAGATTTTTGCTAACAAAGCAATATATCACACATTTAATCAATTGTCAATAGCTTAAATCAAAAAAATAGCTAAAGTTAGCCAAATATTAAATAGCTAGAAAAAACTATTACTGAACGCTAGCCACGACGGCAAAATACTGATCTGATGTTAAATCAGTAAAAAATTCCACGCCCCTGGCTGTCTGCTTAAGCTCGGCTTCAGTGGAGTCACTCAACCAATCCACCTGCCAATTATCAGGTAAAAACAAAAAACTGCGGACTGAAACATTCCGGGCGCCTGACTGCTTTTGCACCAGCAAGCTGTAATTAGCGGACTTTTGCTGGCTTAAGCCGGCCAGCAGCTGCAAAAATTTAGACTGGTGCCCGGCCTGAGCCTGAGCAGCTAAACGGTAAGAAATCGTCAAAGTGGATTCCTGGCCTGGCTCGGTCTGCAACCAGTTGCCAAAAGCCGTCTTGTTAAATTCGTCAACGTAGATATCGGTGCCGGTTAAGGGCTCGGTGATGACTTTGCCTTCAATGTTTTTTAAAAAAGGATCATGGTGATAATTGTCGTAAACCTGCTTAAATAAAGTTTTATCCGGAGGCATTTGACCGGTGACCTCAATAAGTTCGGCGCCGAGCGGCACATAAACTTTCAAGTAAGAGACGTTATTGGCTCTGGCAAAAACATAGTTGGCATCGTCAGGGCTGATAACATCGCCCTTATGCCGGCGGGTGATGGAAACGGTGTTAACAATACTGCCGTCTGTTTGCAAGTAAGCGTAATGTTTAATCTCCGATTCCATATAAGCGTTGGTTTTGCCTCCGGCAATATTACTGTCAACCACCATCAGATAATTGCCGGGCGTATCATCCACTGCGCCGGTCCAGCCGAAAGCGGCGGCAACGCTCTGCCAATCATCATCGGCAAAATACAGCTGAATTTCTTTTTCTTTAAAAGCTTTATTTAAAGTGAGAATAAAAGGCAAAGTTTGCGTCTGCGTGAGGGACAATAATTTTTGAATCAAAACCGGCGCCAAATCGCTGATGATTTCCTTGGGCTGATTCTTGGACTTATCATACTCAAACAGCGTGGCGTGTTGCAAGGCCAAAACCACGTCGGCAGGGGTCAGGATTTTATCGTATTCAGGCAAATCAATGTTGCCGACAATCTTTAATAATTCAGGAATCAGGGTGGCGTTAAGAGCAATAACGCCGTCCACCGTCGGACCGCCGCTTTGTTCCAAAAACCACTGGGCCTTGACGGCCGAGGTCTTAAAATCAACGAACCAATTACTGTCCCAAAAAGACCAGGCCGAACCCACCAAATGCAAAGGCGCGGGAGCGATCACCCGGCCAGTCATATAGCCCTTGGTATCATATGTGCCGCCGGCTGGCACTTCCAAATTAACAATCTCGCCTTTTTTAACATCCAGGATGGCGTAGCTGCCGAAAAAGCCGCCGCTAGGCCTTAATTCATAAGGATTCTGAAACATCAGCAGATAGCGCATAGGCTGTTCATGTCCGAGCATCATCAAAGAAAAGCCAAAAAGATTCCTAAACTTCTGCAGATTATTTTCAAACTCCGGTAGATTGGACTGAATTTGCACAAAAAATTCTCGGTAATCCGGAGGGACAACTGAGGCGTCAACCTGCTTAAGATAAAAACCGGCCTGCTCCAAATCCGCCAAAATGCCGGTCAAACCCTGTTGAATATCTATTAACCCGTCGGTTAAAGTTAAATTAAGATCCTTAGGCGACTGCGCTTCGGCAAAAAGCCTGGAGATGGCCTGAGCCGCGGCTGACAATGATTCGCCTGCCAGCAACAAGTTTTCGGCTGAAGCCAATTTCTTGCCGGCGGACGGAATTACCCGTATAAGCTGAAGCAAGCTCTGATTATACTGCTCCAAATAATTCCTGGCTTCCCCCAAGTAATTACTGGCGCTGTTAAAACTGTAACCGGCGCTCTGCCAGTCTAAGCGGCCGGCCGCCTCCGCTCCCAGTTTGAGTTCCTCCAAGGCCACCTCGCTCACACCCAAAACCTGACCCTTGGTTTTAATTAAATGCTTATAAAAAAATAATCCGCGAATTGGGGCGATTAGCAACAGGGCGATTAAAGCGAAATTTAAGGCAAATTTAAAATTTATCAGCCAACTGGTTTTATGTGATTTTTGAGCTGCTACCCTGGGAACCGGCTGCCGAACGGATTTAGGCTTTTTCACTTTAAACAAATATTGATGAAATTTGTCTCCCAACTCATCCAGGCGGTCAATAAACTTTGTCCTGACTAATAAGCTTGGCGGCAAAACCGCCGGTACCGCCTCTTCAATTTTTTTAATGTTCAACGCCGGTTTAGGCTGGGACAATGTTGCCTCGCTAAAAAATTTTTTTAAGGCGCTTTGCCTAGGCCGGTCAAAACTGGACTGTTGCGCTCTGATTTTTAAATCAAGCAAATGGGCGGAGTTAGCCGCTTGATACGATTTGATCTGTAAAAACCCCTGGCCCTTGTTCTTTAATCTTATTTTAACTTCTGACTGGGGCAAAAGCTCTTTAAAAACGCCATCCAACTTTTCACCTTCAATCAGCTGATCCAACGCGCTAATGACCTCCGGCATGGCGTTACTTTCCAAACCGACTGAATAATTAATTTGTTCTTCAATCAATAAGCTGTCCAAGTCAAAATCAACCTTGTCATTTTGTGGGTTGGATTGAGGCTTAAGCGCCGTCTGTAAATTATTCTTGAGGGCGGCCTGGTTCAAGCTGCCACTTGAGGCCTGCTTGCGGGATTTTTTCTTGACTGCCGGTTTTTTAACCCGCTTAGCATTTTTTTTCTTAACGCTTTTTTTGCCTATGGCCAATTTATGGCTTGGCCGGCTGGGCGAGATGACTTTTTTGATTTTTTTAATCATGGGGAAAACTTGAGATACACGCCGTTATTATAACACGAAAAAATTATTCTCGTAAGACGAACTACTCGGGTTCCTGATATAGCTTTATGGTTTCTAAAACCATTTTCTGCCAGCTGAATCTTTGCCGGTTTATCTGACCCTGGCAAATCAAATCCTGACGGACCTTTTGATCTTCTAAGACCAACTTTATTTTCTCAGCCATCTCAGCCTCGCTTTCAGGATTAAAGTAAAGAGCTCCCCTGCCTAAAACTTCGGGCAGGGCTGAACAATCGGCAGCCACCACTGGCAGGCCATAAGCCTGGGCCTCCAGCGGCGGCAGGCCAAAACCTTCATACAGCGAAGGAAAAATAAAAATGAGCGCCCGTTGATACAGGGCGGCCAATTCGGCATCGCTAAGATAACCGGTTAAAATAATATCGTCCGTCTTAAAACTAGTGGCCAGCCTCCGGTAAAATATGTCTTCCAGCCCCGCTAAAACCAACTGGTAACGGCCAACCGGCTCGATTTTTTGAAAAACTTTAACCAGACGTTCCAAATTCTTGTGCGGATAAGCCGCGCCCACATAAAGTAAAAAGGGCTTGCTGATTTTTAACCGATCCAGTCCGGTTGCTGGCTGGTTATTTTCCAAATCGCCGCCTTCATGAATTTTCACGATCTTCGCCAAGGGAACATGATAAATATTGGCAAGATCCTGACGGACAAACTCCGAAGGCACGATAATTGTTACCGCCCGCTTAACCGCCCGGCGGACCATGCCTTTGTACAAAAACAGTTTAAGGCGATATTGCCAATGCGGCAAAGTCGTGGCCCGCGAATCGGGAAAATGATCTATGATCAAATCGTGGATAGTGACGATGTAACGCCCGGTAAAATTAAACGGCACGTTAAAATGAGGAAAATGCATCAAATCCAGATTTTCCTTCTTAATAATCCACTGAACCAGATACTGCTCTTTAAAACTGTACCAGCGGGCATTCAACAGGACTTTTTTGACGTTGGGAGACTGAATGGTGAATTCGTCAAAATTGTCCGAAGTTAAAAAAATAACATACTGATTATGACTGTCAGTTAAAGCCAGACCGTCAACCAGGTGTTTAACATACCGTCCTAAACCGCGGTGTTTGGTGCCGTACAGCCGGGCGTCTATGCCAATCTTCATCATAAATTAGGGAATTTACCTTTATAAATCAACTTATCCAAGGGCAGCCTCTGCCGCCCAGCCAGCTCCCGCGCCTTTAAGTCAGGCTCCAGTTTATCCAAATCCTTGGGCGTGGCCGGATAGCCGACCGCCATCATGGCGGCGACCTGAAAATCATCAGGCACCGCCAGGTCTGTTTTCGCCCGCTGCCGATCAAAACCGATCATCTCATGCGCCGCCAGCTCCTGACTGACGGCTTCCAAAAATAAATTTTCCGCGGCCGCGCCGCTATCGTACATATAATTATAATTTTTCTTGCCGTTATGCGTAAATTTTATTTTTGCCAAAATAACGATCAGCGCGGCGGACTTTTCCGCCCAGGCATTGCCCTCGGTTAACAGCCCGGCCAGCCTGGAAAAATTTTCCCGATCATCACGGGTAGCGTAAACAAACCGCCAGGGCTGCTCGTTTCTGGATGACGGGGCCCAGCGCGCCGCCTCAAACAAAGACTTAAGTTTCTCTGCCGCCAGGAGTTTATCAGAAAATACTCGAGGGCTCCAGCGCTGTCTGATAACCTCGTTTATCGGATAATCGGCCGGCGCCGGTTTTTTAGGATATAACATAAGGTACTTTAAAGCAAAAACTTAAGCTGGCTTAAGCTGATCAAAAATCTGCTTGATCTCCCCGGCCGATTTTGACCAGCTGAATTTTTTAACCTGTTCATAGCCTTGATGAACTAACGACTCGCGCAGCCGGTCGTCACTGATTATTAGGCTGATCGCTTCCTTAATTTCGTTAACATTATACGGATCAACCAACAAAGCGGCCCGACCCGCCGCCTCCGGTATGGAAGAATTAGCCGAAGTAATTACCGGACAGCCGCAGGCCATGGCTTCCAAAGGCGGAAAACCAAACCCTTCGTAAAAAGAAGGCCAAACCAAAGCCCGGGCGTTTTGATACAAGTATTGCCTGGAAGCATGGCTGACGTAATTAAGGAAAATAATCCGCTCGCTGACTTTTGTTTGGCGGGCCAAGGAGTATATTTTTTTATATAGCCAGCCCCGGGCGCCGGCAATAACTAAGTGCAAATCCGCCCGCTCCAGGAGAGCAAAGGCCTGGATTACGCCTTCAATGTTTTTTCGGGGTTCCAAAGTTCCGATATATAAAAGATAATTGGCCGGTAAAGGCAACGGCTCGGTCGGGATGGCCGAAAACGGTCCGGCCACGGGACCAGGATAAACCGCCTCAATCTTAGCAACTGGCAAGCCATAGCTGGTGATTAAATCATTTTTGGTGTTTTGTGAAATGGTGAAAATTTTTTCTGCCTGACGAATCTTCTGTTCAGGCCTAACAAGATGATGCCATAGCCTCATTTTCCCTGAGCACACCCAGGGCAGTTTCTTAAAGGATAAATCATGAACATTAATAATCGTCCGACAGCCCGGGGAAACGCTCCAAAAATTAAGATTCGGGAACCAAAACAAATCACAACCGCCGATTAACTTATCCAAATAAGGCCGGTTAAAAAAAACCAGACCAAAATTCAAAATTTTGCTCGGCTTTTTAAAAACCCGCAATTCAACGTTGTTAAACTTGGCCAAATGTTCCACCAAGACCGAGGGAGGAATTTTAAAAGAATTATAAAAAAGCTTGTATTGATTTTGCCGATCAAGCTCAAATAAATTGACTAAAGTTTCGTAAATATAATAGCCCACCCCCGTCAACTGCCTCTCAATTAAAGGCCTGATATCGATACCGATGACCATAAGATTTAAAATAACCGCGGCTAAGATTCATTGTAGAAAAATCGCTAAAATAAAGCAACCCTAAGGCGAACCTTAGGGTCGGCTTTTTAATCAAATAATCAGACTATTCTTTGTTACAGCCGCAGCTGCAATCGCTCGGACAATTGCAACAATCCTTACAATGGTCGCCGCAAGAACACTTATTTTCGCCGGTTAAAGGAGCCTGGCATTTAGAACATTCCATAAAATGCTTAAGTTATTTTGATTAATGAGAAATTGGGCCTAAATTAGCAGCAACCGCCGCCGCCCAGTAAAGAAATCTTCATATAATTCAGACGGTTAATTATTAATAATGATTATCAATTACATGATAGCAGAACAATCACATTTTGTCCAGGGTCTCCATGACTCTGGTTGTTTTCTCGTTGAAATGAGGGAGTTCGGCGCCAGCAATCCTTAGACGGCTGTACATTAGCCTATACTCAAACGTATCATAGGACGATCCCCCCAAATACTTGACATAACGGCCTATATTTGCTAAACATCGTAATAGTTCCTTGAAATTAGGCTTATTTATGAGGTAGCGCATTGGGCGTAAGGCAATTTCCGCCAAAGACGGACAGGTTTATGCCTATTGCGCTACCTCATGCAGAGGAAGCCGTTAGCCAGAGCGATTCCGGTAAATCTCAAAAGGAGATAACGCAATGAGCGCGATTACTCAGCAGTCCGCAACGTCCGGTCAGATCAAACAGATCAACCGGTTCGCATCCGACGCCGTGGAGAAAGTTCTCACGGAGCTCGGTCTCGACAACCCTGGCGCACAGCGCGTCATCGAACACGGCGACGATTTCGCCGAGGCCATCCGCACGGCCGCCATCACCTCGCTCAAGGATCTGTCGGTCACCGACAAGTTCAAGAACGAGGAGGTGAAGTCCAACTACACGTACCCGAAGGAGTACAAGGGGCCGAAGCCGATCAACGACCAGATCAAGGCGATCGCCAAGATCTTCGGTCTCGATCCGAGCCACGCGCTCGAATTCGCCAAGACCCTGCCGGAACTCCCGAACGGTGCCGAAGGATGGTTCGCGATTCCCTCGGTGGACGCACTGGCGGCGAAGCACTTCCCCGAAGTGACCGATCCGATCCAGAAGTACTGCCAGGCGGTCCAGCTCGTTCACACCAAGATCGCCGACTCCCGGTCGTTCTACAACTACCGTGAGGGTCAGATCACGCCGGCGCAACTGCGGGTTCACGCTCGCACGGCGCACGCGCTGGATCTCATCGCCGAAACGCAGAAGGGCGACATCCTGATCGTCGCTGCCCAGCTCGGCATGCGCCATTGCGGCAAGTCCGTCCGTCGGGCTCGTGAGGTCTTCGTGGCCAACGAGTTCGGTCTCGGAAGTCTCGCAGTCGGTTCCATCGTTCTGACTCATCCCGAACGGCTCGTCCGTTGGGAGGAACT
>Ga0208373_1001761_pt1 | contig 26971 bp, 18 predicted proteins | sample RifOxyC2_FD_184036 | JGI IMG/M metagenome (GOLD analysis project Ga0208373, IMG submission 184036) | Soil microbial communities from Rifle, Colorado - Rifle Oxygen_injection C2 (SPAdes) | ecosystem: Environmental > Terrestrial > Deep subsurface > Rock core/Sediment | place: Rifle, Colorado... | reverse complement strand
ACTTCGTCAAACTGCAAAAAATGATTATCATCGTAATACTATTACGCCTCAAATCATTTTTTTGGTTTTCCTCGTCTTGCCTGAAAATACCTAAATTCTATTATAAAACAGTTTTGTAACCATCTCAATTTATTATTCCACTATCCCCCGCACTTGACCTAAAATCGGATCATCAAACGCAGTAGTAATCGCCTTAATATTCTTGCTGATGTCAGCACCAGTGTCAGCGTCCTTTGCGGTCAGCACAATTTCTGAAACCAGAATCAATATTCGACCAAGATCATTGTCCGAAGGAGTAATGCTGACATTAAAAGAAGCGTTTGTTCCACTTGTCGACTTGGGCAGACGAGAAATCATCCAAGTCACCTTATTTGACCCAGCGTTATACACCACATCGCCGGTGTTGTGAGATTCTTTATTACTCCAAGAAATGCTTTGAGGTAGGGTGATCACCGCCCTAATATCTTTAACATCATGAAGATTATTAGTCAATTCAATATTGATATTATAAGTGGAAGTTTCGCCGACCTTGGGATTAATCGGTCCTAAGCCAAGTGGGATATTATCCTCATTATAATATCTGGCACCGGCTGATATGCCCAAATCGGAATTAATGGAATTTACTATCGTCTTGGTGTTAATCGTCGTCTCACCGCTGGTATCACCTGACTGTTCTAATTTTGCTTCAATGTAGCTCTCAACACTAAACTTGGCAATATCGTCTTGATTGGACACACTGGCATCCTTAACTCGCACCCGCCAAGATATCTCACCTTCCTCATTGGGCCCAAGCTTAAGCAACTTGGCAATGTCTTTGCCACTCCAACTGATTGTATTGGTACCAACAATACCACCACTTTCATCGCGCAGGGTTGACCAATCAATAATTTTGGAGTCCAAGTGAGCAATTATTTCAATATTTTCCAAATCTTCTTCGCCGGTATTTTTGTAATTCAATGAATAGACAAGCAGATCGCCAAAGCCAATCGGCTGGTCTTCAGCCGAACCATTGATAATCAGTTGCATTGTCAGCTGATCTTTGATAATAGTGGTCACTAGTGTTTCTTCAGCTTGTGGATAATAATCATTTTCCTGCTTAATCTGAACCCTAGCTTTAAACTCCTGATTACCACCAGCTTCAACAGCAGAATAATCACCACTGACAGTCACCTCACCTTCGGCTCCAGCCAGCATTTTATCTATTGTCCAAATTTCATTTGTCCCGTCATCAGCAGCCGGATCGGCCTTATTAAATACAAACCCATCAGGATAATCAATCACTAGTTGTAAATCTACTATATTTTCATCACTGGAATTTTTATATTTTAATTTATATTCAACTGTTTGATTGACCAAAGCTTTCTCTGGTCCTGAAATATCCAGTCCAATATTTGAAGATGACACCAAGACATCAACAATCGCATCCTGCTTATAGGTGGCGTTTAAATTTGCCGGCTTGAAAGTCAAAATTCCCTTAAAAGTCTGGGAGGAGTTAAGCGCTGCCAGCACCTTGCCTTTGATTTCAATCTTCTGGGTTTCACCGACCCGCAAGACACTAAAATTCCAAATATTTTGTTTTTCAGATTCGGCTTCAGGCACACCTTCTAAATACTGAAAATTATCAGGATAAAACATTTCCAACTTAGCATTATATAAATTAATATTCTCCTTATTAGTAATTAATATGGTATAAATCGCTTCTTGACCGGACATAATTGTAATTGGCGGATCAATTTTAAATATTACCTTCTCATTAGTGAAGCCATCACCGCCGATAATTCCGGTAAACACCAAAAAGCCGGCAATTGCCACGACCAAAAGCACGGCAAATATGAAGATTAAAACATACAAAGCCGACTTCCATTGTGGCCGCTGGGTGCGTTCCAATTTGGTCAAATCAGGAATTTCACCATTACTATCAGTATAAACTTCAGCCAAATCTTTCTGAATGTTTTTACCCCGACTCAACCTCAACTTATCTTTAATTTTTTTCATCTTAAATCTACGTCCTTCTTTGCTTGTCGGTTGGGTGTCAACTTTATCTTGGATTGCGTTTTTTATCTCACTAGTCTTTGGTGGCTGACTTTGTTTGACAATAGTTTTTTTGCTCTTGGTCACGACACTTTCAGACTCGATTGGCTTTGACTGAAAATTAATTTTATCCTCCATAATTTTTTTATGACTTATATTAATGAAATAATAATAAAATCTCTAATATCTAAAACCAGCCAAATAAAATAAATCAGTATCTAAGGTATTTTGATAAATAATTTCCCCGTTATTACCAGTCAAATCTTTAGGATATAAAATCTGGGTTTGGAAATTTTCCGGATAAATTAATTTGCTAGAAAAGTCGCCATTATTTGAGCCTGATTGTTTCTGGACTAATAGACTATAAGAATCATAATTTTGTTGTGGCAGTAGCGCCGATGATATCTTGCCTAGCCAGCTTTTATCTTTTGGTGGTTGATTTGATCCGATTTTAAATGGCAATTTATAAACCAACACCACATCTCTAGATCGACCGGGAGACAAAGTGAGCCAATTGGCAAAAACAGTCTTCCCTGCTTCATCATATACATTGGTATCAGAATCAAGATCAGTATATGCTAAATTCTCCAATTTCAAATCATCATCCTCCTCTAAATAATCCGCCGGGTCTTGAAATTCAGATTCAAGCGGTAATTTAAATCCCGAAGCGCTAATCAGCTCACTGCCCAGTGGTACATACACCCGCAAATAGCTCCGATTGGCATGGTTGGTAAAATCAGTATCGGTCGGACCAAAGTGATAACGATTAATTAAGACAGTGCCAATGATCGAACCATCAGACATAATCTGAGCTTGATGATAAATGTTTTGATTTACAACATTGTCAGTCTTGCCACCGCCGATATTGGTCGCGACAACATTAAGATAGTCCTTTTGAGTGTCCTTAATACTGCCATCCCAGTTATTTTCAATAACAAATTGATTGGACTTGGCATTAGTCAAGTTTATTAATATATCTTTTTCTTTGAGACCTTTATTTAAAATCGAGATTAAATCCAAAAACTTATCTGACTGGGCATTAAAAATCTTATCCAAGAGTGATGGCGCCAGATCAACCAGCACCTGTTTGGGCCGGATTTTATCTTCGGCTTCCAGCTCAATCGCCGTCTGGAGCTCCAACTCAAAATTAGCTGAATTAATAATCTGGCCAGTGGTCGGCAGTTTCACCTCACCCAAAGTGTCCAATAAATCACCAAACCAATCAGAATTAATCGCAATCACACCATCAATAGTCGGTCCCCCGCTCTTATTATAAAACCAAGAAACCTTTCCGGCTGATGTCGGCCAATCAGGCCACCAATTTGAATCTTGAAATTCCCAGCGAGGATTGACCAGTTGCATTGGATTTGGCGACTGAAGCAGATAATTAAACCCCGCCCTGACATCATAGGTGCCACCGGCCGGCATATCAATATTTGCCACTTCGCCCGACTTAATATCGACCAAAGCAAAACTTCCCATAAACCCACCTGTCGCCCGAAGCTCATTATCATTTTGAAAAATTACTAGATACCGACGAAAATCATTATCACCCAAAAAATCAAGCGCAAAATCAGACATCTCATCAAATTTTTCTAAGCTACTGATAAAAATTGGTAGCTTTGCTTTGAGACTAGTAAACTGATCTTGATAATTTTCCGGCAAATGATTTTCTTTCACTTTTAATAAATTTTCATTGGCAAGTATCAGCTCTGCAACGACTTGCTGATTAATCAGCTTAAACTTTTTAATCTTGTCAGTTAAGGTTAAATTTGAATCAGCTTGTAAAATCTGAAGTCCGCCAAGCGTATATTCACCGGCAATAGACAAATGCTCTCCCAAATCAAGCAAATTTTTACCACTTCTGAAAGTATTGCCAGTCGGAATAACTTCAGCTAAGACCGTCAAAAATGATTTAACATCGTCAAGCTGTTTCTCAGCCGAGACAAAGTCTTGAGTTGCGAGTGAAAAATAATCACCGGCTGACTTGAAATTCATGTCCTTGACATTGTCTTGAGCCAAATTCAAATTTTTAAGTGCCCGTTCAGTCTGGCCGAGGACCTTACCCTTGGTCTCTTGAATTTGTTGCCAATAATTTACTGAAATTAATGGCAGAACTATCACCAATGAGATGATGACAAAAGATGCCAGCGATCGCCAAGAAATATCTTCAATTTTAAAAATACTTTTAATATTGGGCACAAAAAACTCAGTCCAAAACTTCTTTGGCTGAGTCTTCTTCTTAAATAGTTTTGTTTTGGGAGCGTGTATCTTTTGTGCTTGAACCGGCAAATCAGATTCAATATCTTCTACTCGACTAGTTTGAGTTGAAAAATATATTACCTCATCTCTTTGACGCATCACTTGCGATTGCCAAAAGTATCTCACTAGCAAGTCAATCACCTGAAGTATCCTGCTAATTCCGGCAGCAAAAAAATATATCAGATTTATCAAGGACACATCCTGCCAAATTAGAAATTCCTTATTCAGCCTGCCCTTTTTCAAAAGTAGTGGTGGTTTGGGCGACAAATCCACCGGATAGAATAATTTTCTTATTAATTTAAATAAATATATCCCCAGTCTTTTAAAAAACAAATATATTTCACTTTTTTCATATGATAAAAAATCAAAAACATACAGCTTAGCCAATAGGTCTCCACCCGGTAAGCTTTGGTAGTCAACAATCCGCTCCCTACTAGTCGGCCTGACCTTTTCAATCTGCTTAATAGTGGATAAGTCCAACATATGAGGCGACCAGTAAACGCCTAATGGTTCATTAATAATATTAATCCCCACCTCTTTATTGCCCCATTGGGAAGTCAAAGCTTTTTTATTGTCAATATTTTTGACCGACCTTGACCCACTTCCTTTGGTTTTGGAGCTGGTTTTGGTTATATTTTTGATAGTTTTCTTTGTCACCTTTACCAATTAAAAGAATTTATAAGCTAATCATAATATGACTCAAAATTTTATTTAAATTTAAGCACATATAGATTCATAAATTGCTTTTATTATAACATAAATTAGACCATTGAAACAAATTTATTTTAAGTGTGGATAAATAACAATAATTCTGTCTTGCTTGACAATATTTATAATTGTGCTATTATGTTTAAAGTACCTTACTTTTAACACTGATATTGCTCTGCCCACCCAATTACAGAGCAATCGCCGAGATCGCCGTTTCCCCCGACAGCACTCGGCCCGAGCAGACATCCAAAGCCCCTTGCAAGCAGCGAAAAGGATGTCTGCCCTCCAATCCCCCCCTCAAGCCAACTAGTGTTCACACCGAATACTTCACAAAGGTGTTGGCTTGGGGGGGCTTTTTATTTTTCCGACATATTTATATTTTTCTGAAAGAATACCGCTAATGTAATATCAGCGGTATTCTTTATTTCGTTTTGAATTATATAAGTCATTAATATAACCCCAAAGTTTCTTGAGCGCACTTTTCCCAAGAATATTTGTCAGCATTTTCATAGCCACGCTTGATTAAATCCTGCCGTAAATTATCATCGGACAAAATAATTTTAATCTTATCAGCTATATCAACTGAATTGTTCGGATCAAAATATATCGCGCCACCACTCAGAATTTCTGGCAGACAGGTCGTGTTTGAACTGACGACCGCCAAACCAGCTTTCTGGGCTTCCAGCGGTGGCAAGCCAAATCCCTCAATTAAGCTAGGGAAAACGTAACAACTAGCCCCTTGATACAAACCAGACAAATCATGATCGCTTAAATAATCAGTAATAACAATTCTTTCAGATAAAGCTTGATATTTTTCTTTGATATATTTTTCTAATCCAGTATAAAAAAAATCTTTCTTGCCGACGAGTACCAATTTTAAATCATCCCTACTTTTAATTATCTGATCAAAGGCAGAAATTAATCTCTCTAAATTTTTATGTGGATATGCTGATCCAATATATAAAAGATAGTTGTTTTGAGTTAAATTAAATTTTGATAATATCGACTCATAATTTTCTTTAATGGCTATTTGAGCATCAATACCCTCATAAGTAACAAAAATTTTATCAGCCGACGCGCCTAAAGTATGAATAATATCTTTTTTAGAATACTGCGACACAGTAATTATTTTATCCGCTCTTTTGGCAGTTGATTTTATAATTAATCCATAAAAAAATAATTTTATCTTATATAATATCGGACTTAAAGTTGTGGCGCGACTATCAGGATGGTGAGTGATAATTAGATCATGAATAGTGACGATAAATCTTTTCTTAAATAACAATGGAACATTAAAATGAGTAAAATGAATCAGATCTAATTTATATTTTTTTATAAGTCGAGGAAATAATAACTGTTCCTGCCATGAATATGCTTTAAAATCTGCTACCACCTTCTTAAAATTTTGATGCTTGGGCTGATAGTCGTCAAAATTATCACAACTCATAAAAACAACATAATCGTTTTGACGATCAATCTTTTCTAAACTTTCAATCAAATTTTGAGTGTATCGCCCAATGCCACGATGTTTTGTGCCAAATAGACGAGCATCAATACCAATTTTTCCGCCAGAGGCAGACTTAAATCCTTTGGCTGGTATGTCATTATTCATATAGTTTTTAAAATTTCTAAAACTTGCTTAGCCGTCTTGTCCCAACTGAAATTTTGGCTTCGCTTTAATCCTCTACTAGCCAGCTCTCCGGCAAAATCTTTATTTTCAATAATTAGCTCCATCGCCTTCTTAATCTCATTAATATTATAAGGATTGATTATTAGTCCGGCATCGGCCACAATCTCACCTTGAGATGAATTATTGCCACAAATCACTGGACAACCGCAGGCCATCGCTTCCAATAGTGGCAAGCCAAATCCTTCATAATATGACGGATAAACCAGACACGATGCTAGACTATAGACAGCTGGCTTGTCCAATTCATCAATATACCCAATTAGTTTTATATTAGCATTTTCCTTGGCTAATTTATAGATCATATCTGTTTTCCAGCCCTGACCACCGCCAATTACCAGCTGATGATCAGTATCCATCTGATTATAAGCCTCAATAATACTTTCAATGTTCTTTCTCGGTTCTAGTGTCCCCAAATAAAAAATAAATTTATCTTTCAAGCCATATTTATTTCTGACTTCAGCTAGCTTATTATCGTCAATAATCCGCTGATATTTATCATCAACTCCCAGATAAATTACTTTGATTTTATCGACGCTAATATTGAGTAAATCAATCAAATCTCTTTTGGTGCTAATTGAATCCGCCACAATGACATCGGCCGACTTCAGAATATTTTTGGCTAGAATCAGCTTGTGCCACAACCACATTTTGATTGAAAAGAATTCTGGATTTTGTAAAAACGACAAGTCATGCACTACCACCACTTTATTACAAACACCAGTCAATGAAATAAAATGAAAATTGGGTACTAAAAACACATCAACACCGCCAACCAGCTTATCAATTTTGGGCCAGCTTACAAAATTTACGACCAAATTAAATATTTTGTTTGGATAATTAAAGCCGACATATTTGACATTATCAAATTCAAATTTCGGCAATTCAACTTGATGCGCCGAATTGTAAAAAAGTAAATATTGATTTTGCTTATCCAATTCAAACAAAGATTTTAGAATATTAAAAGTATACCAGCCGACCCCGGAATAATTCTTGTCCATTAGTGATCTGACATCAATGCCGATTTTCATCCCTGTAGAAAAATTTTGAACATTAACTGTAATAAAGATAATAATTCAAAGATTCTTAATTATGATTTATTAATTAGTCCCTTATAGATAAAAAAATATTCAAAATTTCTCTACAGGGCATATTATTTATTGTTGTTTATTTGATCAATCAGATATTTTATTTTTGAGACAAAATTATCAACGCTGAATTTCTGCGCATAATTTTTTATAATTTCAGGATTATACTGGTGGTGGTTAAATCTAATAATCTTGTCAGCTAATTCTTCCCAAATTTGCTCATCAAAAAATTCGCCGGTAACGCCGTCAATCACTGTCTCGGTGGCACCGCCAGCCCGATAAGCAATTACGGGTCGGCCTGAAGCCATCGCCTCAATCGTAGTAATGCCAAAATCTTCCTCTTGCGGGTTAAGATAAGCGATACAATCAGCAAACAGCTCTTTTTTCTTTTCATTACTTACTTTACCAAGAAATTCAACATTTGGCTTGGCCATCTTTTTCAAAAAATTAATTTCCGGACCGACGCCAAATACTTTTAGTGGAATACCCAGTCGAGAAAACGCCTGAACTGCCAAGTTAATCTTTTTGTATGGCACTAGTCGTCCGCCCGCCAGATAATATTTCTTTGGGTTGTCTGATATGGAAAATTTATCAATTTCTACTGGTGGAAATATCACCTCACTCTCTCGGCTATAATATTTTCTAATTCTATCTTTGACTGTGTCAGAGATAGCAATGAATTTATCCACCCGATCAGCCGCCAGCCTGTCCCACTGACGAAGCTTTCGTAAAGTCAGAGGCAAAAGACTTTTAACTATCGGATTGACTTTAAGCTCTTGAATGTATGAGTAGGTATCGGTCCATAAATATCTAGTCGGCGTATAACAATAACAAATATGAATACTGGACGGTTTGGTAATAATCCCCTTAGCAAAGCCGGACGCGCTGGAAATTATCACATCATAATCCATTAAATTGTAATTTTCCACTGCTAGTGGCATCAACGACAGATACCACTGATAACGCGAGACACCCAGAGGAATTCTCTGAAGAAATGATGTTCTAATATCCTTATCAATAAAATACGGATTAGTATGCTTTTTGTCATATATCAACGTGAAAATAGGCGCCTGGGGAAACATTTCCATCAGCACCTTGAGCACCAGCTCCGCCCCTCCGTCTTGAGCCAAATGATCATGGACTAGAGCAATCTTCATATTAGAAGTTTAGCCAAATTAGCCATTTTTGGCAACCCTGTTGAATAAAAAATTCTTTCAGAATTTTTGGCAACAAAGTTTCCTATTCAACAGGGTAAATAAAAAAAACTCAGCTCGTGCTGAGTTTAAAGATTGCGTCAATTGTTAAAAGATTCTCTTAGGCCAATATACCAGAAGACAGGCCAAATTAAAGATGCCAAGAAACTGAGACGAAACTTATTGCAAAACCTGCTATTTGATTCTATAAACGCCAAAGTGAATAAAAATCCGAATATATATCCAAGTACATATAAAAGAATCATGTCTCGCGTCCTCCTGTTGGTTGTAATGTACTATTACTCCGCGTTTCGGTGCCTCAACACAGCCAGTGGGGTCTTGAGCAAGATCATCAGATCAAGCTTAGGACTCCAATTTTCCATATACCAAGTATCTAAACGTATTTCCTCCTCAAAGTCAAGGTCACTCCGGCCTGACACCTGTGCCATGCCAGTAATCCCTGGACGAATAGTCAATACTTTTCGATGATGATTTTGATACTTCTCCACTTCTTCTATCTCGTGAGGCCGAGGGCCGACCAGACTCATCTTACCACCCAGAACATTAAATAACTCTGGCAACTCATCAATACTGATTTTTCTGATAATTTTGCCAACTCGCGTAATGCGAGGATCATCTTTAAACTTCATCATCGGCGTATCAGCCCGCAAATTTTGATTAGACTTTAGAAATTTCTGATCAAACCGATACTTATGTGCGTCGCTAATCATGGATCGAAATTTAAAATAGGTAAATGGCTTGCCAAATACACCAATCCGTTTGTAAACAAAAAACAACGATCCGCGTGAATCAAACTTAACTAGTAACGCGGTAATAATAAAAACCGGCGATAAAATAATAATCAAAATAATTGACCCAATAATATCAAAAAATCTTTTGTAAATTCGACCCCAGCCGTCAAGCCGAGTCTTTTTAACTTCAATAATCGGCAATCCACTGATAGTGTTGAATTCAAAATTAACAATTGGAAAATCAAATATATCAGCTACAAATTTTAGCGTGATATGATTGATATAAGAAAAATCATTTAGCCGATCAAGCTGGTTGCCAGATAAACTCGAATTGACTACCAGCACATCGTCAAATTTATCACTCTTGACCATCTTGGTCATCTCCTGCTCCACATTTTGGCTAAACTCGTCAAACTTCTTAACGACCTTATAGCCGGCTTTAATGTTTTGTTTGAATGAATTTATCACTTCATCGCCCAGATTACTATTGCCAATAATCACCACCCGATGAACACCAAACCCATACTTATATAAATAATGCTGAACAAACCTAACCACTCCCCGGCCAGTAATCACAAAAACAATACTAAACAGCCAAACTGCGATGATGATAAACCGAGAATCAAATAAATTCCGAGAAAAGAAAAAGATAAACATTAGTGCTGCCACCGCCGTTGAACAGCTTAAAATGATTTTTGTTATCTCGTCAATGTTACGCCGAGTACCGCGCATTGAATATAATCCTGCCACCGCAAAGCTTACAATCCAAATTAAAGCAATCAACCAAACCAGATCAAAATAAGTATTAAAATCCAAATCAAAAATCACCGGCCGGACATCTTTGATCGGTTGCCAAAGTCTAATAAAATAAGCGACAATGCCAGCCAAAACAACCATTAAGTAATCAATAGGGACGAGGCTGGCTGAAATTGCTATCTCTGATCTTTTCATAATACTCCTATATTTACAAATCTATTCACAAATATACAAATATTTATATCTAACTTTATTTTAACTAATAATCATAACATAATCCACTATTTTAGTCAATTAATCTGCTTGACATTAACCAATCGTGCTTGACAATTGGCTTTTTTTGTGATAGTATAGATATTGTCCATGCAAATTGGATGATCGCCCAGCCCCAGTTTAAAAAACTGAAGCGGGGAGGAAAGTCCGAACACCTCTTGATGCAAATCAAGGTCGCGGTAATGGGTAACACCCATCCTTTGGCTGGCGACAGTCAAAGAGGACCAGTTCCACAGAGACTATACTATCCAACTCCGGTTTTATTATTAAAGTATTCAATTAAAAACTTTAATAATAAAACCGGAGTTGGAGAAAGGTGAAAAGTGTTATAGTGTTTTAGAGTGAGCACGGGATATCCCCTCAAACTAAAGCTATATGACTCGGCCTCTGGCAACAGAGTGTTTGTGGTAAACTCTACCTGGTGCAATCCCAAAAACAGTGGGGAGCATGAGCTAGTCAGTAATGACTGGCCTAGATAGATGATCATCGTTTTATCTTGAGTCTTCAAGATAAAATACAGAATTCGGCTTATAGATTTGCTTGGACATATAAAAAACATCTCTTGACGAGGTGTTTTTTGTTTGATATGATATTTTCACGAGAAGCTGGAAATGGTCCTGCCGGCTTCACGGAGCGTTAGGGACTAGCCACCAGTGAGTTGGGTTGAGCCGGCACAATTTGTTGCTGTCCTCGACTTGCACCCACCGCCAACTCCCGGAGTTAACCGGAGCTGAGTAGGGGCGACCGAAAGAGCTACTGGTGGCTCTTTTTTTTATTTGGTAAAAATTCTTTTTTTAATCACCAACAGTAAAATTGCGCCGATTAAAGTCAAAATTCCGACGACTGTAAATAAAATATTAAAACCAAACTGATCAGCCATAAAGCCACCTAAAGCGGCGGCGCCAGCCATGCCCAGTCCGGTAATGACATCATACATACTCCACTCAAAAGCTTTTTTATTTTTATCAAGGTGACGAGTAAAAATTGAATACCAGCCGGGAAACGCCACGGCCGCGGCAATACCCAAAATAATTTGCAGAGAATACAACTGCCAAACCTGATCAACATAAATATAAGCAAAATAGACCAGGGCAGTTAAAATTGTCCCCACAATTGAAGTATATAAATCATCTCTCTCCCCTTTTTTTTGATCAATAAAAACTCCAACTGGAATCTCAAAAATTGATTTTGACAGTAAATATAACGCCGTGGCAATGCCCACGACTTCAATCGTGCCACCAACTATTTTATTAGTGATAAAAATAGCAAAAATCGGCAAAAATAATTGAAAGGACGACCAGATAATAAAATCAGAAATAATTAAAATTTTGATTACCAAGTTGATTTGGTAATCTCTAAATGATCTAACAATACTTTTTGAATACATATTTTTGTTATTTTAATTTTTGGTCAATCGCCTCATTAACCAATTTATCCGCTTCCTTGTTCGCTTCTCGAAAAATGTGTTTGAAAGTCACCTGATCAAAACTCTGAATCAAATTCCAAGCTTTGACAAAAAATGACGCCAAATCCTGATTTTTGACTTTGTATTTGTGATTAAGCTGTTTGACTACCAATTCTGAGTCCAGATAACAATCCACTTCTCTCACGCCTGCTTTCTTCGCATGTTCAAGCCCCATAATAATCGCCTGATACTCGGCTTGGTTGTTGGTGGCCTCACCAATATATTTTTTATAATTATATTTCTGATCGCCGATTTCCAAAACCGCGCCAATCCCAGCTGGCCCGGGATTACCACGCGCTCCCCCGTCAGTATATAATTTCGCTTTTACCATAAAATTAACTTTTTATTTTAAAAAGATATCTTCAAAATAATTATTAATTACTCACTCTAAGATCTTTAATTTTAAGTTGAAGTTCCCGATTGCCATTCCACTCATTAACACCAATCTCAAACACTATATCTATTTTATCATTAATCTTCAATTTAGCACACCATTGGCCAAAGCCAAAACCGATGAATTTATGAACTTTGACATTTCCGTCAGGACTTACCATAATTCGCAAGTGCTTATTATCTTTGCCAACCAGCTGAATCTGCATCACCACCACGCCATAAGCGACAAACAACGGTTTAGGATTGGCCTCGCCATATGGCTCAAACTTCTCAAGCTCATCCCACAACTCCCAATTAATGTCATTTAAATCAATTTCTGCTTCAATATTAAGTTGAGGTCGCAAATCAACATATTTTAATTTCTCTTTGGCCAATTTTTTCAGCTTGCTGGCAAACTTAGTAAAATTTTCATCACCCAAAACAGTAAAGCCACACGCTTGGGGATGACCGCCATATCGCGTCAAATACTCACCACACTCTGACAAGGCATGAGTGATGTCAAACTCTGGCACGCTCCGGCCCGAACCAGTGTATTTATTTACCCCGTCGAAGACCTTGGGAGTGCTTTCCTTAACAACAGCCAAAGTCGGACGATGATATTTGTCTGCCAGCCGACCCGCTACCAATCCCACCACTCCCACTTGCCAATTATCACCTGTCACAATAAGCAAATAATCATTATCACCAACCTCGCCAATTTGGTTTTGGGCTTCTTTCATCATCTCTTCGGTTATTTGCTGACGATATCTATTGTTCTGTTCCAATACTGTAACTAATTTTTCTACCTCACCAATATCTCTGGTGGTCAATAAGTCAAAAGCGACCGATGCATGCTCAATCCGACCAGCGGCATTTATTCTCGGTACCAAGCGCCAGCCCAAATATTGAGTATCAATATTACCGTGGTTATGATTGGTAGTGGCAATTAGTTTTAATAGTCCTATTCTTTTGCTCTTTTCTAGTACAGTCAAACCGTATTTGACAATTACCCGATTTTCACTTAAAAGTGGCACAATATCACCTACTGTCGCAATGGCGACCAAATCCAACAGCCACTTATCAAACCCAGCCGGCAGTTTAATTGGCAAGTCCTCGTTTTCTTGATTGATAATAATGGCTTGAATAAATTTAAACACCACGCCGGCACCGGCCAATTTAGTAAATGGATAGCCAGAGCTATTCATCGCCGGATCAATAATTGCATAAGCCGGCGGCAATTCAGGTGGCTCCTGATGATGATCTAGCACAATTACATCAACTCCCTGCTCCTGAAATAATTTTATTTCGGCCATATTAGCAATACCGCAATCAACCGTGATGACCAAATTAAAACCTTGATCAATTATCTGGGAAGTTATTTTGGTATTTAAGCCATAACCTTCAGTTTCACGAAATGGAATATAAGTATCCACATTCAAGCCTAAACTTTTTAAGGTCTCAAATAATATTGCAGTTGAACACACACCATCAGCGTCATAATCACCATAAATCATCACCTTTTCATTATTTTTTGTTGCCCTCATCAACCGATCAACCGCTTTTTTCATATCCTTGAACAAATACGGATCCAAAATTTGGGTATCATAATTGGGATTCAAAAAATCATCAATTGTGTCCTGCTCGGTCAAATCACGAGTAGATAATAATTGCAATACAATATCATTAATCTCTGGAAATTTATCTTTAAGATCTTGATTTATTGTTGGTTGAATTTGCCATCTTTTAGTCATAAATTGACCATTATACTTTTAATTGATAATATTAAGATATGAAGAAAAGAAAAATACAACGAATAATTTGGGTTATTTTTGCGTCACTAATGATAGTATCAATGGTATTTCTTACTGTTCTACCACTGTTTTATTAAAATGAAAGAACGACGGGATCCCTCGTTGCACTCGGGATGACCCAGCCCTTTGCGAGGGGCTGGGTCACTTTTTTAATACGGCTAAAAACGCATCTGTCGGAATATCAACTTTACCCAGACCCATCATTTTTTTCTTGCCCTTTTTCTGCTTTTCTAGTAGCTTGGCTCGCCTACTCCAGTCACCACCATAAAGCTTGGCAGTCACATCTTTACGCATGGCTGATATTCGCTCGGCCGCGATTACCTTGCCACCGACAGCGGCTTGAATTTTAATCACAAATTGATGACGCGGTAATTCGTCTTTTAAAATATGGACAATCCGCTTGCCGACATGAAAGACTGAATCCTTATAAGTAATGAGCGACAGAGCTTCAACTTTTTCCTCCGCCACCAAAATATCCATCTTGACCACCTCCACTTTCTGATAATCATAAAAATCATAGCCCATACTGGCATAACCGGATGAAATGGATTTTAATTTGTCATAAAAATCAACAATCAATTGCGTCAGTGGAATATGATAATGTAAAATCGCCAAGTTATTATCAAAATATTCAGTATTCAAATATGTTCCCCGCTTTTCAGTGGACAACTGCATTATTGATCCGATATACTGACTGGGCGTAAAAATATCTAATTTCATAATTGGCTCCTGGACATAATCAATCTTGGTCGGATCGGGTAAATCTGTCGGATTATAAATCATCTTAGTTCCGTCACTAGTCGTCACCTTAAAAGCGACGCTCGGGGTAGTCACCACCAATTCAAGATCAAATTCTCTTTTTAACCTTTCTTGAAATATTTCCAAATGTAGCAGACCCAAAAATCCGCACCGAAAGCCGAATCCCAACGCTTGAGAATTTTCCGGTTCATAGCTTAGGGCGGCGTCATTGAGCTTCAACTTTTCAATTGCTTCGCGCAAGTGGTTAAAATCGCTGCCATCCTTACAAAAGATACCGGCATACACCATTGGTTTGACTTCGCGAAAACCCGGCAACGGCTCGGACAACTTGCCAACTGACGAAACCGTATCGCCGACTCGGCATTGAGACACATCTCGTTGTCCTGTCACAATATAGCCGATCTCGCCCGCCGATAGCTTGTCAATTTTACAAAATTTTGGATTAAAATATCCGACCTCAATTACTTCAGTTTCTTTCTTGGTGGCCAAAAATCTAATTTTATCTCCGGCTCTGACTTCGCCATTGATAATTCTAATATCAGCAATCACTCCTTTGTATTCATTATAGATAGAATCAAATATTAAAGCCTGAAGCTTTTTGTCAGCTGATACTTTCGGCGCCGGCACTTTATCAATCACCGCCTTAAGAACATCTTCCACTCCGACTCCGGTCTTGGCTGATACTCTGTAAATATCTGTCGGCTGGCAATTAAGCAAAGAAATAATCTCTTGCGCAATTTTATCCGGCTCGGCATTAGGCAAATCAATCTTATTAATCACCGGAATAATGGTCAAATCTTGTTCCAGAGCCAAATACAAATTTGCCAAGGTCTGGGCTTGAATGCCTTGGGTGGCGTCAACCAAAAGAATTGCACCTTCCACTGCCATTAAACTACGCGAAACCTCATAAGTAAAATCAATGTGACCCGGGGTGTCGATCAGATTTAGAAGAAATTCTGAATCTATAATTTTGGATTTCGAATTTTGGATTTCTGACCGATAAATCATCCGCACTGGCTGAAGTTTGATGGTAATCCCCCGCTCCCGTTCAATATCCATCTGATCTAACAACTGTTCTTTCATCTCGCGACTACTGACTGTGCCAGTAAGCTCCAACATCCGATCAGCTAAAGTAGACTTACCATGGTCAATATGGGCAATAATACAAAAATTTCTAATGTTTTTATTTTGATTTGACATAAATAATAAATTATACTCACAAAGTTTACCACCAAAACGATAAAAAATCAACCAGCAATCCCCTTGCCAGTTCTTTTATTTAAATAACTTCTTCAAAAATAATTAGAAATTAGGTGAATTAGAAATTATTTTAAATCCCCTCCCCCTCCCCACTACTATCTTCAGTCACCATCAGACTAGCAGATTTAAGTAGTTTCCGTCGCAGTGACGAAATGAAAACTTCCATCTCACCCATTTTAAGCAACGCCGCCACAATCCAATAGCCAGCCAAACCAAAAACTCCCGCAGCCATGCCCTGGACAAATATGCCGACAAATGTCTGGGTGGCAATCATTAGGTCAATGATCTGCAAAAACGCATAAGTGAACAACCCGGCGCCCAAAGACGCAAAAAGTATTCTCGTCGTAGAATCTATAATCTTGCGTCCGTCCAGCCGGCCAATCTCTCGCCTTAGCCAAATCATCAATAATACCAAATTAAATATTGACGACAAAGAAATTGCGGCCGGCAAAGCCAAAATCCGTAAATCAGCGACTTGCCATAAATCGCCAATTCGTAGGACCGCCACAGTAAAAAATGAAAACCAATTACTAAAACCAAACACCCAACGGAAAAACATTAGGCCGACGACATTGACCACCAGAGAAAACAGACCGATATAAAACGGGGTCTTGCTATTATGTAAAGCATAAAATCCTCTCACAATGAGTGGCAAAGTGCCTTGAGCAAACAGACTCAAAGTAAAAATCGCCAAACTGGCTGCAGTCAACCGCGTATCAATCCAATCAAATTGCCCGGCGCCTAAGATTACCCGCACCACTTGCGCTCGCAAGACATAAAGAATAATCGAAATCGGCAAGATGAAAAACAAGGTTTGCCGGAAAGTGCTGGAAATCGTGTCTACAAATTTATTCATGTTATTTTGGGCGACATAAGCCGACAAAACCGGCAGAGCCGCAATGGCAAACGACACGCCAAAAATTCCCAAAGGAAATCCTTGCAAATTATTGGCCAGATTGAAAATTGCCAATGACCCAACCGCGAGAGTAGAGGCAATTATGGTGACGATTAAAATATTGACTTGATTAATAACCAGCGTCAAAGTTCGTGGAATCATCAGCCGTCCAACTAGTCGAACATTTTTATCATGCCAATTAAAGCCCCACTGATACTTAAAGCCCAAGGCAAATGCCGAAATCAACTGGACAATCATATGCAATACTGAACCCAAAACCACACCCCAAGCCAAACCATAAATCCCCCAAATATCAATAAAATAAATAACTCCAATTATAATACCCAAATTATAAAAAATAGGCGCCAGCGAATAAACAAAAAATCTTTTATATGATTGCAAAATTGAGCCAAAGATTGCTGAAATGCCCAAAAAGATCGGACTTAAAAACATAATTCGCGTCAAACTGATGACCAATTGCATCTTGTCCAGTGAAAACCCTGGAGTAATCACCTTCATAATCCAAGGCGCGAAAATGATTATTATCACACTAATAACAATCAAACCGGAAATCAAAATATTTAAAATACCGGAAATTAACAGCCAAGCCTCATCTTTTTTACGCTTACTAACAAGTGTTGTAAACACCGGAATTAGTCCGGCGGAAATCGCGCCCAACACCAGTAAATTAAAAACTAAATCTGGCAGGCGAAAAGCGGCATAATAAGTATCCAAAATATCACCGGCGCCAAACTCTGACGCCAAAATACGATCACGAAAAATCCCAAGTAATCGACTCACCAAAGATAGACCGCCAATTATCATGGCGGCCGAAGTGATTGATTTGACTGGTGAAGTAATTAATTTCTTAAACATATAGAAATAATTATAAAACTATTTTCATTTATTTCAAAAATCTAATATCAACAATCTTACAGCCTTTGCCCTTAGGCATGACCATCACCGGATTAAAATCTATTTCTTTAATCTCCTTAAACTGCAAGGCAAAGTCACCCAGCTTGACCAGCACTTCAGCCACGGCATCTATATCAGCCGACTTTTGACCCCGAACACCTTTTAATATTTTATAAATCTTAAGCTCGCTGATCATTTCCATGGCTTCACTCCGACTAATCGGCGCTACTCGAAACGCCACATCATTAAATATCTCGGCATAAATTCCGCCCGCCCCAACCATTACCAGTGGCCCAAACTGCGGATCATGTTTCATACCGATAATTAATTCTGTCCCCTTGACCATTTCACCAACCAGATAGCCGGAAACCGCGCCGAATTTTTTTTTCATTTTAATAATTTCAGCGCTTAACTTCTGATCATTTTTAATATTCAGTTTAACTCCGCCGACATCTGATTTATGGACAATCTTAGCTGACACCACTTTCAAAGCAACCGGATATTTAATTTCATTGACACACTTAATCGCTTGTTCTTTATTTTTTACCAGACAAGCCGAGTGTAGTGGAAAGCCAAGCGGTTCCAAAATGTTCCGAGCATCAGTTTCAGTCAAAGCTGATTTTTTAATAACCTTCTTAACTTTTGTATTGTTGTAATACTTTTTATAATCTTTAGGTTTAGTCATTAGTAACGGCTTATTTTTCCACTGTGAATATTCCAACATTTTTCCCAACACCTTCACTGATTGAAGTGGAAAAGCATACTGGGGCAAAGAATACTTTTTGAAAAATGGATAATTCTTCACAATCTTGTACTCGCCCATAAAACACAACACGATTGTCTTTTTATACTGACGACTCAACTTGCCAATCACTTTGACCGTACCTTTAATGTCAGTCATTTTCTGCGGTGTCAAAACTACTGCCAGAGAATCAACATGATTATCTTTCAATACCGCTTCAATCGCCAGTCCATAACGATCCGATCCGGCATCACCCAAAACATCAACCGGATTGATTGTACTGGCTGCTACTGGCAAAACTTTTTTCAATTTATTAATGGTCGCTGACGAAAGCTCGGCTAATTCTAAGCCGTTTTGTGGTAATAAATCAGTCAAAATAATCCCCGGACCGCCGGCATTAGTGACGACTGCCACCCGATTGCCTCGAGGCAACGGCTGAAGAGAAAACCCTTCGGCAAAATCAAAAAAATCAGCCACGCCCTGGGCTTCAATAATTCCTGACTGGCTAAACGCCGAACTATAAGCTTGGACTGATCCGGCCAAAGATCCGGTATGTGATGACACGGCTCGCTGACCACTTTCGGTCTTGCCACTTTTCAACACAATAATCGGCTTCTTTTTTGAAATTTTACTGGCAACAGATATAAACTTACTACCATCTCGGATGTCTTCCAAATAGGCCAAGATCACTTTGGTCTTACTGTCACTGCCAAAATACTCCAATAAATCAATCTCGCCAATATCAAGCTTATTACCCATACTGACAAAATAGCCAAAGCCAAATTTCTGGGCTTGGACCATATCTAAAATTGCCGTGCCTAAGGCGCCGGACTGGGAAAAAAAGGCAATATTACCTTGGTTTGGCGTATCAGCCGAAAATGAAGCATTAATTGGCAGTAAAGTTGAAATATAGCCCAGACAATTGGGTCCGAGCAGTCTAATCCCGTATTTTTTGATCAAACTATTTATCTTCTGTTCCAATTTCATCCCACCTTCTCCAGTCTCACGAAAACCAGCCGAGATTATGACAATATTATGACACTTTTTCTGACCACACTGGACAACCACTTGAGGCACAAATTTGGCCGGGATGGCAATCACTGCCAAATCAACTTTGCCAACAACTTTCAATATTGATTTATATGCCTTGAGGCCGGCAATCTCCTTGTCGTCCAGATTGATTGGATAAATTTTGCCACTAAATGTTTTTTGCAAGTTGACCATAATATCATTGCCAACCTTGCCCGGCTTAGCCGAGGCGCCAATAACCGCCACTGACTGGGGATGAAAAAATTGATAAAGCTTTTCTTTCTTCATAAATAAATATAATAAATCGCTAATTAACTGATATAAATTTTATCATATTTTGAAAAAAAAGTAGAGGCATAGCCACCTTCGCCAAGTCTAGACGGGCGCACCATGTCTCTATAAACATATGTTAAAATTTTGACAAAAAGAAAGTCCCGCAGAGCTCGTCCGATGACAAGATGCGGGACTCTTTAAAACGCGGTGGAGTTACTCTTTGCGGCGCTGAATCTTCAAGACGCTCACGCCTTGGTTTCCAGCGAATAAGAGAATATTTCCCTCAACAGCTACCCCCCTTCCTCCGTCAGCCGAAAACTGACAGACCGGATTCGGATTGCTCGGGTCTGAAAGGTCAAGACCCTTAACGCCCGGGTCCTGGTCGCTATAATCAACGATAAACAGCAACCCATTAGAAAGGACAGTGGACCAGACACTGCCGTCTTCCCAGTTTCCGACCAAATACGGCATAGCCGGATCGGAAATATTCACGACATCAAGACCGGTGCCCAGATTGCCCAACAAGGCAAACTGGCCCTTGATCTCAACGCGGAAAGCATATCCCCAGTGGCCGCCGTCATAAACGCCCACAAGCTCCGGCGCGGCTGGGTTGGAAATATCAACCACCTCCATGCCATGATACCCGCAGGCCAAATACGCGTAATGACCCCTGACTTTGACATCCAACACCCAATCAGACGACTCGGTGTATGGATCGTACTGGCCCACGAACCTTGGATCCGCCGGATCGGAGACGTCGACAATGACCAGCCCACTGGCATAATCCGCGAGATAAAGATACTTCCCGCGAACCTCCAATTGGCTGGAATTGGAATTCTGGTCGTACCAGCCCAGCACCGACATTTGTTTGGGATGACTGATATCCACGATGGCGAATCCCGACACCCGAACCCCGTTGATATAACCCACAGTTTCCACATAGGCCAGAGGACCACGAATGACGATGTCGTCCGCGTTCCAGAGATCCAAGTGGCAGAGCTGTTTGGGGACACGCGGGTTCCGAATATCCCAAGAATCCATGCCGTAGGGACCTCCGGAAAATGCCACTTTGCCTTTGATGGCCACACATCCTGTGTAGGCCGGGTCGGCCGAAAACCTCCCAATTTCCGTGAGCGCAATCTTGTCCTCCGCTTGCGCCATCATCATCATCATCGCCGTCACAAGAAGCTTCTTCATTGCATGTCTCCTATTCGAGGCCGCTCTATAGCCGCCCCCTGTTCTAACGTCGGCTGACCATCAACCGACGATGTGTCGCTTTTATCCCAAAAACTCAAAAACCACGACATATAATTATATCATAAATAATAAATTTTGTCAATACCAAATAATTAAGCTTTGGAATAGAATTTAAGATGGTATTTTAGATGTAATAAATAAAAAATAATGCCTAAAATTAAATAAATTTACAATTTTCTTGTCATTGTAATTTCACTCCGCTATAGGCGAGTGGACGAAGCAATCTCTGGTTATTGGTAATAAATCTTAATTTATAATGTTTGAAAAATTAACAACTGCCACCTCTCTCTTAAAGCCAAAAAGAGACGCGATAAATCGCGTCTCTAAATGCTTATATTACGTGCTATATGTTTTTTATTTGTTACGTGTTTTTATCACCGCCTGCGCCGCCGCCAATCTCGCAATCGGCACTCGAAACGGCGAACAAGATACATAATTAAATCCTTCACGGTGGCAAAATTCTACTGATTCCGGATCGCCACCATGTTCGCCACAAATACCAATCTTTAAATCACTCTTGACTCCCCTACCTTTACTAATGGCAATTCTAATCAACTCGCCAATACCAGACTGGTCAAGCGATTGGAATGGGTCTCGGTCATATATGCCTTGACTCACATATTCCTTAAGAAACCGACCAGCATCGTCACGACTAAAGCCGGCGCCCATTTGAGTCAAATCATTAGTGCCAAAAGAGAAAAAATCAGCTTCCTTGGCAATTTCATCAGCGGTGACTGCAGCTCGCGGCACTTCAATCATGGTACCAACTTTATATGACAATTCAATTCCAGCTTCCTTTATTTTTTGATCGACAATATCTATTACTCGCTGTTTAATAATTGACAATTCTTTAACATGACCAACCAGCGGAATCATGATTTCCGGCATCACTTTGCTGGCGCGACCACACTTGGGACATTCACGAGCCACTTCAATCGCTGCTTCAATAATCGCTGTCACCTGCATATCATAAATTTCCGGATAAGTAATGGCTAATCGACAGCCACGATGCCCAAGCATTGGATTGAATTCATGAAGATCAGAGATTTTGGCTTTAAGTGTGCCAACATCAATTTCCATTTCCCGTGCTAGATCAAAAATATCTTTTTCCTCTTGAGGCAAGAATTCATGAAGTGGCGGGTCAAGCAACCGAACGGTGACAGGAAATCCATCCATAGCATGAAAAATACCAATAAAATCTTCTTTTTGATATGGCAACAGCTTATCTAAGGCTTTTTTCCGGCCAGCTTCATCACTGGACAAAATCATCTCTCGGACCGCCTTAATTCGGTCACCCTCAAAGAACATGTGCTCGGTCCGACAAAGACCAATACCTTCAGCGCCAAATTTTCTTGCCACAGTGGCATCGTACGGCGTATCAGCATTGGTCCTGACACCAAGTGATCTTATCGCATCAGCCCAGTTCATCACCACATTAAAATTACCACTCATTTCCGGATCTCTGGTCGTCACTTTGCCTAAATAGACTTTACCGTCAGTGCCATCAAGAGTGATAAAATCACCTTCCTTAACCACAATGTCACTGCCCTTAATTGTAAATTGTTTTTCTTTTTCACTTATTTCCACATCACTACAGCCGGCCACACAACAAGTGCCCATACCTCGAGCCACTACCGCCGCATGCGAAGTCATTCCGCCTCTGGCCGTCAAAATGCCTTTGGCGCTATGCATACCATCAATATCCTCTGGCGAAGTCTCAACTCTGACTAAGATAACATCCATACCTTCTTGCGCTTGGTCAAATGCTTCTTGGGCGGTAAAAACCACCTTGCCGACTGCTGCTCCTGGTGAAGCCGGCAGGCCTTGAGCGACCACCTCGGACGCTTCCTTGGCCATTGGGTCAATCTGTTTGTGAAGTAATTGATCAAGCTGATTGGGATCAATTTTGAGCAATGCTTCCTCTTTCGACAATTTGCCTTCACTCACCAAATCAACTGCAATATTTACGGCTGCTGTAGTTGTCCGTTTGCCATTTCTAGTTTGTAAAATATATAATTTTCCATTTTCAATCGTAAATTCCATATCCTGCATATCTCGATAATGATCTTCTACTTTTTGGCAGGTATCAACAAGTTCTTGATAGATTTCCGGCATCTGTTCTCCCAGCTCTGATATCGGCTTTGGCGTCCGAATTCCAGCTACGACATCTTCACCTTGGGCGTTCATTAAATATTCGCCATAAAACTTATTTTCACCATTGCTTGGGTTGCGAGTAAAACAAACCCCCGTACCACTATTTTCGCCCAAATTACCAAACACCATCGCCTGCACATTAACTGCGGTACCAATCAGTCCCTTAATGTTATTGATTTCCCGATACCGAATCGCCCGATTGTTTTGCCAAGAGTTAAATACAGCGTCAATTGCCAACTGTAATTGCTCTCTTGGGTCTTGTGGAAAATCAACCCCCTTGACTTCTTTGATCTTCTCTCGATATTGTCTGACTACTTCTTTGAGATTATCCGCTGATAAATCCATATCATATTGAACGCCATTAGTATCTTTAATATTTTCCAAAATCTGCTCAAATTCGTGGTGCGCCACGCCTAAGACCACATCACCAAACATTTGGATCAACCGACGATATGAATCCCAAGCAAATTTTTCATTGCCGGTCTTTTTGACTAAACCCTCAACTACTTGGTCATTGATGCCCAAATTAAGAATCGTGTCCATCATACCAGGCATAGATGCGGCCGCGCCACTTCTGACCGATACCAACAGTGGATCTTCGCTATCACCCAATTTCTTGCCCATTTTTTCTTCCAGTTGGGATAGCTTTTCACTGATTTGATCTTTGACTTCTTGAGGATGCTGTTTATTGTTCTGGTAATAAACATCACAAACTTCAGTTGAAATAGTAAAACCTGGTGGCACTTTAATGCCCAGACTACTCATCTCGGCCAAATTCGCTCCTTTGCCACCCAAGATCTCTTTGAGATCCTTATTCCCCTCTTCAAATGCAAAAACGTATTTTTTTTCTGACATCTCTTTTTAAAATATTTATTAATAAAAAAATAGGTCAATTCTGGCCTATAAGAAACAAGCAACTAAAGCCGTGGTAATTATTTAAGTTGTCGAAGACTTAATAGGCCGTTTTGGGCTCCCACCTTACCAACCACCGAGGCTGAATTGGTTATCCCCCATTTCAGAGCTAACTTAATATTTTTATCATAAATAATTGCACTTGTAAAGGCAGAGGCAAAAGCGTCACCGACGCCAACAGTATCAACACTACTAGTTGTCAAAACTTTCATATAATAATACTTCTGACCGTCATAGACATAAGCTCCTTTTTCGCCATCAGTGATAACCACAATCTTTGGCCCCAAGGAATGAATGTATTTGATTAGTCCCTTAATATTTTTTAATTTTCTAAACTCTAGGGCCTCGTCCTTGTTTAATATCAATAAATTTATCTTAGGTAGATATATCTTAACTTTATTGATAGTTGCAAGTTGACTACCACCTGGATTCCAAGCAATCTTAGCTTTTTGTCTGATGACTGCTCTTATTATATTTTCCCAACCACGTTCAGGTAGTGACGGAATATAATACCAATCAGTCATAATCTTTGACAAAGATAAATCATTATCAATCAGTAAGTTATTGGCGCCACGATAAGCAAATAATACATGCTCTTTGGCGATGCTATTGACGGTCAAAATCATTGAAAATCCAGTCTTCGCTTTTTTGTCAATTTTTATTAAACTAGTGTCAACTTTTCTAGCTCGAAAATTTTTAATTACTTCCTTACCATTGTCATCATTACCGAGTTTGCAGATTACCCCAGTTTTAAGACCTAGTCGGGAAAAAGACACGGCTGTATTGGCTGCACCGCCACCATATGAGAAATACAGCTTATCAGCCAATATTTTGGCGCCATATTCAAAAGCCAAAAGTTTTTGCTTGGTCAAATTACCGGTTGAAACCAGCTCACCTTCACCAGAATAAAACATAATATCACGAGTGGCTCCGCCGATTGTCACCACATCAAATTTTTTTACCCTGTTTAATCTTGCCGTTGGCAAGACCGCTTTGCGGTATTTAACAAGGTTTATTCTTTTGCTCTTCATATTAATTATTATAGCATAAACTAAAAAAAATAAGAAATTAAAAAATTGAGAAACCATCATACAAACATTTGACAAACGCCATAATTTAAGCTATTTTAACATTATCATCGCACATTCAACCATTAGGAGGCATCGCTATGGTCTGGCTAATTCTGATAATTTTGGCGACCATAATTACTGTTTGGATTGGAATTTATTCAGTTGCTTTGATTATTGGCAAAACCAATCAAGCCTGGGTGACCCTTAGTGAGTCGGAAATCAGCAAACAAGTCGAGAGCAAGCAATGTTGACCGCGATTTATATCTTGATAGCTATTGTGATTTGGCTATTTTGGCATACAAACTATCCCAAAAGGTAAAATAATGACAAGTTATATTGCGTAAAAAACCACTTCAGCGCGAAGTGGTTTTCTTTTTATTTTAATTTTATTGCTCCTTGCCTTAATACAGTAACACTGCCATTGTCCACTTTGATTAAAGTGGATGGTTCGGCCGTGATCTCGCCTGCGTCAACATAGAAATCAACCAGGTCGCCAAAATATTCTTTCGCTTCACTGGCAGTCTTAGCCGACTCTTGTCCTTCGGGATTGGCGCTAGGCGCTACCAATGGGCCAGTTTGTGCTAATATGTCAATCAACTCTGACTTATCTGGCAGACGAAATGCCAACGAGTTTGTGCCACGATGCAAATACGCAAATTTTTCATTGTCGCACGGCAAAATTATGCTCACCGGTCCCGGCCAAAAATCTTTCAAATTATCTACCGGACTAATCCCAAATAATTTCAAATCATCAATTGAGCTGACTAAAATAATAAACGGCTTATCCGGCTGTCTGGTTTTGACTTGATAAATCCTCTCCACCACATTTTGGTTTAAGGCCAGGCCAACCAAGCCATAGACGGTGTCGGTTGGAAGGATACCAATGCCACCTGATTTTAAAATATTAACCACACTTGTCATCCCGAGGGAGTGTAGCGGAGCGGAACGACCGTGGGGATCCCGTTGTATTGCCACGGGATTGCCACGTCGGCCTTCAGCCTCCTCGCAATGACACTTGCTCAATATATTTCTCTCTACACAATCTTCAATTCTGAACTCACCCACTCTTATCCGTTCCAAATCCGCCAAATACCCACCCACGCCCAAAACCACGCCAAGGTCGCGTGCCAAAGACCGAATATACACGCCCTTGCCAGTGATCACCCTTAATTTTAAGTCTGGATATTTATAATCTAAAATTTCAATTTCTTTTATTTCCACTTTTCTGGGCTTCAGCTCGACCACCTCGCCTTTTCTGGCTGATTTATATGCCCGCCGACCATTAACTTTTATGGCGCTATATTTTG
>Ga0208373_1001757_pt1 | contig 26990 bp, 18 predicted proteins | sample RifOxyC2_FD_184036 | JGI IMG/M metagenome (GOLD analysis project Ga0208373, IMG submission 184036) | Soil microbial communities from Rifle, Colorado - Rifle Oxygen_injection C2 (SPAdes) | ecosystem: Environmental > Terrestrial > Deep subsurface > Rock core/Sediment | place: Rifle, Colorado... | reverse complement strand
GTAGGTATACGCGTCGCCTTGGAGCATGTCCTTGGCAATGGCCGGCATGAGCACCATGTAGGGCAGGCCCATCAAACTGACCAGGGCGAGCAGGAGAATTATGGACCGGATGGGCGGGAACCCGAAGACGTATTTCAACCCTTCCTTGAAATCCTTCATATGACCGGATGTTTTGTTTACAGTCCGGCACGGTATTTTCATGAGCAGCAAGGTGACAATGATGCAAATAAAACTCGCGCCATTAACCAGAAAACAAACGCCTTCACCGGCTACGGCGATAATCATGCCGGCCAACGAGGGGCCGACCAGCCGGGCGCCGTTGAACAGCGACGCGTTCAGGGCGACCACATTGGCCAAGTCCTGCTTGTCTTCGACCAGGTCAACTATAAATGACTGGCGGGTGGGCATGTCAAAGGCGTTGATACAACCCAGGAAAATCCCCATGACCATAATATGCCAGACCTGGATGACACCGGTGAAGAACAGGGCCGCCAGCATAAGCGCCTGGAGCATGGACAGGACCTGGGTAATCAGCAGGACCCGATGGCGGTTCCAGCGGTCCAGCATCACGCCGGCAATCGGGGTCAGGATGGAGGATGGAATCATGCTGGCAAACCCGACAATCCCCAGCAGTAAAACCGAGCCGGTCAGCCGATAAACCAGCCAGGGCATGGCCGCCTGCTGCATCCAGGTGCCGATGAGCGAAACCCCCTGCCCGATAAAATAGAGCCGATAATTCCGATATTTAAAAGAGCGGAAGGTATGCTGGAAATTAACCGGCAAACTAAAAATAGACATATTAAGTTATCTGGGTACCCAGGCGGTTCGTAAATCAGTGGATGTCCGGACTGGGTGGCATGACCTGCGGCTTTTTGCAGGTACCCGTTGCGCTGCCATAATCTCGACCATTACTATCGTAAAGGTCCGGGCAGACCGTTTTTAAACACATTGCCCTGCTCAGCGCGGATTAGATTATTTTGCGCAGCTAACCAGCCCGGGTGCCGCCGATCGGCTTCTGCATTATTTTATTTCTTTTTCACCTTTGAGCTCACCCAAAACCGAGTTTTTAATCATTACCTTTAAGGTATAGGGCGCCGCCGCGCCTTTTTTGAGGGTGCCATTATAGCCGCCCCGGACCCCGCTATTGGGGTTCTGGTCAGTAGCTGCGATAGTGCGGCTGATGGCTCCCTTGGCGACAGATTTCTTGGTTGCGTCAAATATTTCCACGGATGCCGGCAAGATGCTGGGCGAAAAGTTATAATATTCCTCTCCGGCTGAGCCGCAAACATTGACCGCCTCGGGTATCGAGACATTATTGTCCTGAATACTGCAGGAACAATCCAACTTATAGGGAGCGCCCCATTGGACTTTGACGGCCTTTTTCTTGCCGTCCGGGCTTTCTTCTTTGGATACCTCAATGCCTTTCATCTCGCCGGCTTTAATGGCCATGGAACACTTTTTTTCAGGAATATAGCCCAGCCATAAATTATAAGACCCGCAAGGCACCAGGGCGGTTTTGCTCTTGGACACGTCCAGGTAAATATCGTCCGACCTCAGGATAATCATTTCCGGCTTAAGCGGGCATTTGAAATTACTGAGCATGTCCACTTCGCCAACGTCTCCCTGATAAGGCGTCAGGGTGATCCGCTCGCCGCTGGTTTCTATTTCACATTCGTAGAGTTTATTTTTAATGCTGATAATCCGGCTGACCGGCAGGGCATAAAGCGACTTGCCGATAATGAACGCATCCTGGCCTTTTTCGTCAAAGGCCTCGTTTTTGTTGGCGTCAATCAGGGTTATTTCCATATCGTCTATTTTACCCGTGGTGTAAATCGAGAATTCTTCCGGCGCCATATCGCCGCCTTGTATCTGTTTGGGAGTGATAACCTTTATCTTTTTGCCCTTATCCACCACCGTCAGCTCGTAGCTTTTGGGATTAGCCGGCTCGTCAGTGCCGGACCGAAGATTGCTTGGAAAACTCGCGAATATAGCCAATGACGCACAGGCCGCCAGTATCACACAAACCTTTTTCATACCACTCTCCTTTGTTATTTATTTCTCGGGGTCCGGTTTAATGTCTCCAATTTTATCATTTCATTATGGTTAAAACAAGATTTATTTAATTTGCGCTAAGGGCGGAATCCCGGGCCTGCCCCGCCATTTTACCGCGTTCCAGCAGGTTGGTTTCCAGGCACGCCTGCGCAAGCTGCGTTTCGTCAATAATCACTATCTCCGGTATTTCCGCACCTTTTTTTCCATTTCTAATTCGAGTTGACGGCGTTTACGCGCCATCTGCTGGTGCACCACGGCCGGTATTTTTATCCGACCTAAGACAGACGGAGCTGGTTGACGGCCTAATCCCTTGTCTTTGGGGTCAGGCGACCAATGGTCTTTTTCATATTTCTTCCGGACGGATTCTGAACGGAAATCAGGCACCTCGAGCGGAGCATTGCCCTGACAGGCCGAGCGATAGCCGAGCAATCCGGGCAAGGTCATGTCCATCGCCATATAGACGTCAATGGGCGGGTTTTTTCCTTTGATTATGGCATCCACAAAGTCCCAGACAATAAAGAAATCGCCGCCGCCATGCCCGGTTTTTTTGGCCTGACGCGCATATTTGTGGAATTCGGGTTCGTAGGTCTTTTCATACGACCCTGGTTTGGGCCACTTTTCAATATAGAGATTCAATTTGTCGGTGTCGCGCCAGCGGTTGTTTTCCATGGCACCTTTGGTGCCGTGCACCCGATACCAAATGGAGTCGTGCGGTCCGGTGGACCAAGTCAATACCCGGGTGACCGCATTGTTGTCCATGGTACAAACCAATATTCCCCAATCATCGCCCCGGCGTTCAACTTGGCGGCTCAAGGTGTTGGGCACAACAAATCCGCTGACCTTGACCGGCCGGGTTTTGGTAATAGTGATAATCGGCCCTAGCGAATGGGTGCAGTAATACATGGGCGGAATCCAGTTACGCCAGTGATCCGGTCCGCTGGTAATGCTATGCTGAATCATCCGGCAATCGTGGACGTATTCGCATTCGCCGTAGAGATATTCGCCCAGCATGCCTTTTTGATAAAGCCGGGTCATTTCCTGAACGTATTTAAAGTAGCAGTAGTTTTCGCCGAACATATAGGTTTTACCGGATTGCTCCACAGCCCGGCACAAAGCCACGCCTTCAGCCAAGGTCTTGCAGGCAAACACCTCGGAAAGGACGTGCTTGCCGGCCCGGAGCGCCTTGATGCCAAATGATACATGCTCGGTCGCGTAATTACACAGGACCACAATATCAACACCGCTGTTTAGGAACAGATCAAAATCCCGATAAACATTGATATCGGTCCGACCTTTAAGGAATGTCCTGACGGCCAGGTCGTCATAATCGCATATGGCCGTTAATTGCGTATGCGAATTTTTCTCAAACTGCGCGGCAAAAGATGCGCCTCTTTTTATACCAAACACCCCGACTTTCAGTTTCGCGTTCATTTTATGAATTCCTTTCTATACTAACGGCCCCAATAACACTTAGCTTAGGAAACACCTTTATTAATTATTTCGCTCCGCGCTTATGCTTTGCTTAAAGAATCAATAAATCATATAAGCTTTAATCAGGTAAGCCGCGATTAGCGCATAAACAAAATAAGTGATAAAAAACAGGTTTTCCTGCCACTTTTTCCTTAAGACCCATAATCCGGCCAGCATCCCGAACAAAATAGAAACCAGCCATAATTGTTGTATACCCAGGATTAACGGCACAAGCAGAAATGACAATAATGCCAGAAGCGCAATAACTATTTTGCCCCATTTCTCACCGAATAAAACCGGTAAGGTCATAACTCCGTCCTGCCGGTCCGCCGCAATATCCTTAATGGTGATGATATTAGCCGCCAGGAAAAACCCGAGCGGAACCAGTATCATAAATCCGGCGGGGACTTTATCCGCGGTCTTTACCCCGCCGAAGATAGAATAGCCCAGTAACAGGGCCGCCAGTGTGTTCAGCCCGATAATCATCATGTTAATCGGGAAGAAACGCTTCAACCTCAAAGGCGGGGTGGAATAAACCAGGTAGAGGGCCTCAAATAAAAGCAGTATCCACATAGCGGTTAGCGAGACATTAAAGGCCAGAAACGTAGCCAACAGGAAATAAATCCAGCCGATAATCTTGTATTCCTCCAACGGGATAATTCCCAATCCCAGCGGCCGGCCCGGATTGGATATCTGATCGCTTTCAACGTCAAAGATATCGTTGACCACCACCATGGCCTGGAATCCAAAGAAAATGGACAGGCACAATGACCCGCCAGCCAGGTAATCTATCGGGTTGCCGAAAACCCCGAAGAAATTCTTGCCCTCGACCAGGTAGCCCAATAATATCCCGGCCAGGGTCATGCCGGAGAAATGGATAGACCGGGTCAGCCGGATGTTCTTTACCAGGGCCAGGCATCTCCGGCAATCGTATAAATAATACCAGATAAAAAGCCCCACCACAATGACCATCAGGTAAAGCAAAGACGGCGCCAGGTAGGCCAGCGGTATCAGGCTGGGCGCATAAAATACCTGCTGGTAAGGCAGCACGCCGGCCTCAGTCAGCGGCGGCATATCCGGAAAAAACGCGTGCCAGCCGTAGGCCAGCACCACCAGGAACCCGAAGACATAGAAGGTCAGCGAGATATAAAACAGCGCCGCGCCGGCCAGCGATTTGATCAAATTGCGGGTTTTGACAAAGATATAAACGATAGATAGCAGGCAGGCGATGACAAACTCTACCCGGATGCCCGGCGGCGCGGTCTGGGGAAAACTTGCCCAAGGATTAAAACAGTTCACGAAAAAATCCCAGACCTGGCTGAAATTATGCGGGTAGGAGATATTTTCGCCCTGCCCGCCGGACCAGATAAAATCAAATACTGGCGGGAACCAGATAATCCAGAAAACGATCAGCGTTTTGGATATCCGCTCTATCCGTTCCCGGGTTACCAGCCAAAGGATAACCGCCAGGATAAGAAACTGACTGACATAGAGCAGGGAATAGTGGCTGGTAAAAATGACTATGGAAAAATACGGGTCTTCCGAGCAGCCGATGGTCTTAGGGCTTTCCAGGGCGCCTTCCAGAAAATTGCGGATAAATATAATGCAGGAAAAACAGGCCATCCACCAGCCAAACCCGATTTGCATGGATTCAATGGAGTCAAAAAACCGTTTAAGTTTATTCAACATATATCCCATCCGGATACTCCAAGGACACCCGCAGACAAGTAGACAGCGATTCATCCGCATTCCGAATACTATATCGTAGTTTTATAATCCTACTATTTGCCGATTTATCCGGCAAGATTAATCGGTCGCGGAATTTCATCCGCCTATAATATAATAGTGACCTTGTCCGAATCTGGGATTATCTACCGCTGAGCTGATTGTAAAAACAATTAAAGGCCATCATCTGATGCTGATTCTGGCTAAGGACGAAAATACTATCCGGATGTTTTAACGCCATTAGAGGCGGCTTTTCATCAATTCAATCAGATTCCGGGCCGGGACGGGTATTGGACCGCCAAAACGATCTTTAAGTTCCCGCTCAATGGCGGATATTTCCTTGATATTTGCGGCTAAGGATAACCTTCGGTAGATATTGAGACGCCCGATTTCGGATATAACATAGTCAGCCGGGATAAACGCCTCAACTTTAGGATTGGGTTCCAGTGCCGGTAAATCCGGTTCTGTTAACAGGATTTCTGTTTCTTTATTTATCAGCGGCTGGACTCCTCCAGATTTATCGTGCGGCATGCCGGATGCGGAGGCTAATTTCCGGCCTTTGAGTTGTTTGACCGCCTGCTCAATAAGTTTACAGTAAAGTTCATACCCAACCGCGGCAATATGCCCGTGTTGTTCTTTGCCCAAAATGTTACCGATGCCCCGAATTTCCATATCGCGCATGGCGATCTTGAATCCGGCGCCCAGCTCGTTGAATTCCTCGATGGCTTTCAGGCGCTTGACCGCATCGCTGTTAATAACATTATGTTCCGGCACAATGAAATAAGCGTATGCCTGATATTTGTAGCGTCCGACCCGGCCCCGCAACTGGTGCAAATCGCTTAATCCAAAGTCATCCGCATTATTAATAAAGATAGTGTTGACCCGGGGGATGTCCAGCCCGGATTCGATGATATTGGTCGAGACCAGGATGTCGTATTTGCCGTCCACAAAATACCGCATCTTTTGCTCAAGTTCAGGACCGGGCATCCGGCCATGCGCAATGATTATCCGATCCTTGACCTCCGGGCAAATCTGCCTGAGCCGGTCCGCCACCTTTTCAATATCATAAATACGGTTATGGACGAAGTATATCTGGCCCTTGCGCTGGAGTTCCCGCTGGATGGCCTCTTTGATAACCTGATTATCAAACCGGCAGACAATGGTTCGAATTGACTGGCGATCCTTAGGCGGTGTGGTCATGGTGAAGATTTCACGCAGGCCCGAGAGCGATAAATGCAGGGTCCGCGGAATGGGCGTGGCTGAAAGCGTCAGAACGTCTACAGTTGATTTTATCCTCTTAAAATACTCTTTGTGTTCCACGCCGAAACGCTGCTCCTCATCAATAACCACCAATCCCAAATCCTTAAATCTAATATCGGACTGGACTAGCCGATGAGTGCCGATAATAATATCTATCCGGCCTTCAGCCAGGCGTTTAAGAATATCCCTCTGCTCAGACTCGCTCCTGAACCGGCTGATAACTTCTATATTAACCGGATAATCAGCCATACGCTCGGAAAATGTCTGGTAGTGCTGTTGGGCCAAAATTGTGGTCGGGGCGATGACCGCCACCTGTTTCTCGGACATACACACCTTGAACGCGGCCCGGATGGCCAACTCAGTCTTGCCATAGCCAACATCGCCGCAAATCAGCCGATCCATCGGACGAGACGACTCCATATCTTCTTTGAGCATTTCAGTAATAGCGGTTTGGTCTGGGGTTTCTTCGTAAGGGAATGAGCTCTCGAATTCCTTTTGCCAGTCGTTGTCCGGCGGATAGGCAAAGCCCGGATGCTTCATCCGGAGCGCCTGGATAAGGAGCAGTTCCTGGGCCAGCTTTTTGATGGCGTCCTTGACCCGTTCTCGACGGTTGAGCCAGTTGGTGGTGCCGAGTTTGTCCACCTTGATGGACCGGCTCTGGCCGGCCCAGTATTTGCTGACCAGTCCAATTTGGGTAACCGGCACATAAACAAGCGATTTGTCCTGGTATTCCAGGACCAGGAATTCGGAGTTGTAAATCCGTTTCAGGCCCTGATACCGTCCGATGCCGTGGGCCGTATGGACAGCGAAATCGCCCCGCTGGAGTTCCCAGAACGCCTCGGTGGTCTGGGCCCGGGACTGGGCCACGATCTTAGGCTGGCGCAACAGTCGATAGCGGTTGAATAATTCGCGGTGACTGATAACGGCAATATTCTCGTCTTTGGAATAAAAACCCTCATTGAGCCGGCCCTGAAGAAACCGGATTTTACCCGATGAAGAGAAATTATTGGAAGCCAGCAATTCCTTGAGATGGGACTCCTCGGCTTTGTTCTGGGACACGATATTGAGATTCTTGGCCTTATCAGCCAGATCAGCCAGTTCCTTGAGGATGTTGGTAAACCCGGAGCCGAAGCGCTGGAGTGATTCGATGGCGAAGTTGGCGCCGGCATCGGAGGCGATGGGGGTTTTATGCAAGTACAATTTTGGATATTTTTGGATGCGGCGATTTGTGATTTCCTGGTTCTCATCTTCGGCCGGGCGGTCTATAAAGACGAGAATGGTGTCAAGCGAGAAATAATTAAGGAGGGGAGTTTCACCCTCCCTGAGCCCCTTTTTATCAAAAAGGGGGGGGGACGAGGGGATTTCGTTGTTTTTTATGGTATACAACTCCACGCTGTCCAGCGTCCTGATGGACAGCTGAGTAGCCATATCAAAGAGCCGGATGGATTCTATCCGGTTGCCGTCCCATTCGCTGCGGACCGGCGCCTGGCTGCCGAAGGGGAAGATGTCGATAATCCCGCCCCGGATGCTGACTTCACCCACGCTGTGGACCGCGTCCAAGGTCTTTTCGTATCCACCCTTGAGCAGGCGTTCTATGAATTCCAAACGACTTACGGATTCATTAGCCTTAAGGCAGATGACAGAATTATCCAGTTGTTTGCGGTCCGGGAATGCGACCAATAGGGTTGCCTTGGACACGATGGTAATTTTAGGGCCTTCGGTTATCAGGCGATTCAGGAACAGGATTTTATCCTGCACGGCATTAGGACTGTTATCGTTCTCAAAAGAAGGAGCCAAAAGTAAAGCCGGGATTGACTTGCCGGCAATACTCAAGAAGACCGACAGGTCATCCATGGCAAAGTCAGCCGATTCTTCATCCTCGGTAATGATGAGGATATCTTTTTTGGTGGTTTGGTAGAGTTGGGCAATGAGGTACAGAGGCGCGCTGCCCCAGAGCCCGCCGATGTGAGTCTCTTTATTTTTGGCTAAATCAGAAATAACGGATTGAAGAAGCATGATGACCTACTGAATCAGCCCCAGTTTTTCCAAGGCCATTTTGGCGGCCAGTTGTTCGGCTGATTTCTTGTCATTACCGATACCAGGCCCGTAGGACGACGGGTCATCCCCCTGGGATTTGCCGGGCAGAAAAACCATGACCTCAAAGGTGGGTTTATGTTTCGGGCCGTACTGCCGGGCCACCCGGTAACTGGGTACCCGGGCGAATTTGTGCTGACTGTAGTCCTGGAGTATGGCCTTGTAATTTGAATACTTGGCCGTTTCCTCGCCCATGGCAATATCGTCGGTAAATAATTTATTAATAACCTTAACGGCATCCTTGTAACCGCTCTCCAGAAATATGGCGCCGAAGACCGCCTCCATGGCATTGGCCAGGACCGATACCGGCAGAGCATGCCCCTTGATGCCCTTACCCACAATAATAAGCGTATCTAACCCGATAGCCCGGCATTTCTGGGCCAGACTCTCCCGGCTGACGATGTTGGATTTAATCACGCTCATCTTGCCTTCATTCATCTGAGGAAATTTATCGTAGAGTATTTCGGAAATAACCAGGCCGAGTACCGCATCACCCAGGAATTCCAGGCGCTCGTTGATATGAGGCAAACCTGAGGATTTTTCCGCCTCGTCACCCTCTTCCCGGGCTGAAGAATGGGTCAGTGCTTGATGGAGCAGTTCCTTTTTGCGGAATGCGTAACCTGTGCATTTCTTGATGGCCTGGCGCAATTCATCCCGAAGGATGGTCTTCTTGTCCTTTTTCCAGAATAACATAATCGGTAAAATAGCAAAATAACAAATAAATCTCAAATAAAAAGCCCCATTCATTTCATTTTGGGATAACTTACAGTAAAGCCCAGACGGGCTAACTGCAAGTAAAACCGTTAGTAAACTTATCTGCATTAAAATATCATAAAAAGTGAACCGTAGGGCTCTTTTATTCGTTTATATATGTAGGAGAAACCGGTAGTTTTAGCAGTCTCTAAGAAAGTGAGGCAAATTATGTCAAAGGCAAGAGCAGGTCGGCCAGAAGAGGCAAATATGGAGCTGAACATGACTCCGATGATTGACGTCATCTTCCAGCTGATGATATTCTTTATGTGCTCCATCCATTTCAAGTCGCTGGAAGGAAAGCTATACGCCTATATGCCACAAATTGGTGTAAATCATACCGAAGTATTTGTTCCGCTCATTCCAGAGGTTCGCATTAAATTGGCATATTCAGAATCATCTCCGCTTATGACCCGTGTTAAATTAGGTGACATTGATTTTAATGATTGGAATTCACTGGAACGGCATCTCAAAGACCTGGCGCCTAGATTAGTTACAGCGGACGGCCTGGATGTGATTCCAGTCAAGATAGACGCGGATGGCAATGTGCCGGCCCAGGCCGTGGTCAGCGTGCTTAATATCTGCAAAAAGGCCGGGGTGCAGAAGACCGAATTCGCGGCCAAAACCTCGCCAGCCCGACGCTGATAATCTATTGCGGGTCCGGATAAGATATTGTATTCTTATAAATAATAATTTATTTTAACCAAGAAAGGAGTCAGATATGCTGCCCAGAATATTGGCTATCGGACTGCTGTGCGGATTATTAACATCCGGCATGGCTTGGTCCCAGGTAAAGGATTCGGAGGAAACCAAGACGACGCCGCCCGTAACTAAAATCGTGTTCTACAAACACGGTTTGGGTTATTTTGAGCGGGTCGGCAAGGTAAAGGACAACGCCACGGTGACATTGCAATTCAAGTCATCGCAGATGCCGGATTTATTGACCTCTCTTTTTGCCATTGACTACGGCAAGGACTGCAAAATCTCTTCCATCGGCTACGATTCCAAGGACCCGATTGATAAGCAGCTGGAAAACATTCTCATCCGCGTTCCGGAAAATGCCGCTTTGACCCAGTTCCTGACCCAGCTTAAGGGCGTCAAGGTGGAAGTCAAAATCGGCAACGAAACCGTCCGGGGCAGTATCCTGGGTATTGAGCCGGTTACCCAAAAGGCGGACAATAATGTGCTGAGCGCCTGGAAATTAATAATCCTTTCGGAAGACGGCGCTATAAAACCGTTTAATCTGCTGGAGATGTCGTCTCTTAAAATACTGGATGAACTACTCCAGAAAGACCTGCAGAGAATCCTGGATATCTACCTCAACGCCAAATACACAGACCGCAAGAATGTCAGGATACAAACCGTCGGTAAGGGAGAACGGAATATGAAAATCGGATATCTGGTGGAAATGCCCATCTGGAAGACATCATACCGGCTTATACTGGGCGAAGACGCCAAGCCGTATCTGCAGGGCTGGGCTATCGTGGAAAATCCGACTGATGAGGATTGGAAGGACGTCCAGGTCTCGTTCGTGGCCGGCAACCCGATTTCGTTTATGCTGGACCTGTACACCTCTTATTATCCGCCCCGGTCCGTCATAGACCTGAAGAGAATCATCCCGTTAGCCGCCGGGTTGGTCTTTCTGGATGAAGAAACGGAACTGGAAGGAAACGGCGTTTATGACTCGATTGGTGTAGGCGGCAGTATGGGCGGCGGACGAAGAGGCGCTCGGAAAAGCGCATCAAATTCCGGTCCGAAGACCATCCAAGCCGCGCCGCCCAGTCAGTCATTTTCGGAATTGCTGGCCGGTTCTATCAGTGCTATAGCCACCGGCACTCCGCTGGGTGACCTATTCGCTTATGAAGGCAAAACCCCGGTCAGCATCGGCCGCAGGCAGGCGGCCATGGTTCCAATCGTGACCGAAAACATGGAAAGCTCCAAGACGCTTTATTACCGGGACAGCATTTCGCCCCGGATACTGAACGCGGTTTACCTGACCAACTCAACCAAATTAACTTTGGAGCCCGGGCCTATCAATATATTTGAAGGACCGACCTCGGTAGGCGAGGGCTTAATCCGCCAATCGCTTCAGGCCGGGATGAAAGAAATTATTCCCTACGCCATAGAAAACGGATGTTTGATTGAAGCCGGCCGGAGCGATGTGCCCAAGTCCGCCCACAAGGCCAGCATTGTCAACGGCACGATGGTTTTGAAGCGCTATGATATTTACGCCAATACCTACCGGTGCGCTAACAAGACCGTGAAGAATTTCAACCTGTATCTGGACCAGCCCAAATGGGCGGATGCGGTTCTGATGGAACCGGCCAAATACGAAGAAGAAGTGCCGGGCTATTACCGCTTTAAGTTTGACCTGCCGGCCGGCAAGCTGACCGAAATAAATATCAAGCAGCGTAAGGAAATCAGCACGTCTGTCAGCGTGGCCACGCTGGCCACCAGGCCTCAGGATATCCAGTTTTATCTCAAAGAGCCGTATCTGACTGCAACGATGAAAGAGTTTTTGAGCGGGCTGCAAAAACTGATGGATGAGATATCGGAACAGCAGCGGGTAACCAGCGAGGCCAAACAGGAAACCGATAAATTAGTCCGGGACCAGGACCGCTACCGCAAGAATATGGAAATACTTAATGTTAATAATACCAAGGAAAGCGAGAAGCGGGCCGAATACCTGGAGCGGTTGTCCAACGGCGAGAAACGGTTTGAAGCGTTGGAACAAGTAATCAAAGAGGCCGGAGAAAAAGAACGCCAGATTCGGGCACAGCTGGCTTTGAAAATAGAGAGTTTTATAGAGGAATAATCAGAACATTCTGATTTGTGTCTGGATGGGTTCCGGGGGCCGGTAACTGCTCCCGGAATCTTCTTTGACGCCGGTTAAAGACGAGATTCCTGACTGGGGAGCTGCTCCCTCGTTCTCCTCGGGTGGTTGCTCGCCATACTCCGGCTTCTTGAATATGGAGACCTTGCCGAAGACGCCGTCATAGCCCGGGATGATATTCAATTTCTTCTCGCGGACCAGACGGATACCCTCGGCAACCCGGGGCGGGGCAAATGAATCCAATTCGTCTATAGGCATGTCCAACAAAATATTAAATTCACTCTTGCCCTGGGCAATAAGTTTGTGATACGTTTCAGATACAGATTTGGCCAAGACGGTTACATCCAGGGCATCAGCAATAATCTCCTCCAACGGAATAAGATATTTATTGGGAATAGCGTTAGGCGGCACGAAATTCTCCGGACGGTCTGCCAGGTCAGCTACCCGATGGCAGACGCCGATGGTCAACGCCTTCTTACAAACCGGGCAGATGTCGTTATGTTTCTTGCTCTCGGCCGGAGACAAAATAACATTGCAGGTTCGGTGGCCGTCGTAGTGGTATTTGCCTTCCTCCGGAAAGAATTCTATGGTGTGAAGAAATTTCTTGGCGTTCTTGGTCTTAAGGGTGTTGATAATATCGGGATAAGAAAGTTCACAATCAAAAACATTGGCCTCCCGGCCGATTTTCCTGGGTGAGTGGGCATCAGAATTTGATATCAGGGTGATTTTATCCAGGGCCGAAAGCCGCCAGTTCATGGGCGGGTCAGAAGACAACCCGGTTTCAATACAGTAGATATTCTTGGTCTGGTCGCCGAAGCATTCCTCAATAGAATCAAACCCGGAAGCTGAGCCGAACACTGAAAACCAGGGCGTCCAGGCGTGGGCCGGAACGATAAAACACTTGGGTGAAATATCCAGAAGCAGCTTAACCATATCTTTTACCGGCGTGCCCAGGATGGGCCGTCCGTCCGAGGCGATATTGCCGATCCGGGCCAGCTTGCTATTGATTTTCCCGACAGTTTCCAGGTCCGGAGCAAAAATAATGATATGAATCCGGTGGCTTTTGCCATTCTGGCTGTAAATATGCGAGGTCTCAGCGGTCAGGACGAATCTTGTAGGCGAGTCGCCTTTTTTCAGGCGGTATAAACCCTCTTCAGCCGGCTTTAACCTGAGACGCAACTCAGCGAAATAGTTGGGATGGGTGAAATCTCCGGTGCCCATAAGATTGATACCCTTGATGGGCGCCCAGCGGGCCAAATTCTCCACATCCATTTCCTTACTGGTGGCCCGGCTATATTTTGAATGGACATGAAAGTCCGCTATAAATCTCATAAAGAGTTAAACTTACCCAAAGTAAAAGAACATTGATAATATATCAATAAAACTTCATTAAATCAAGAAGAAAATTATAATAAATGAAAATATTTTTATGAAAAATATCATCTCGTTTATTATTATCTTGTTTTTAATCAGCCTGGCCGGGATTATCTGGGGAGTTTATGAGTTTCAAACCGCAAATGGACTGAAAACCTCGCAGACCCTGACCATGATTAGATCATATCTTATCAGCTGGAAACCCAAAAAGCCTCCGGAAAATAATCAAAAACCCGCGCCGGAGATGATTGTCCCGCCGGAAAAATCCATCCCTGAAGAGATGCTGTTAATTACGCCGGTTGAATCGGCGCCCATCACGCCGACCAAAATAGAATTACGCCGGATGCCTAAAATAGAAAAGCCTAAGGTTAAAACCGAGGCGCAGCGGTTAGTTGAAGACGGCAATCAATATTATGACGCCGGGGTTATCCATCTCCAGAATACATTTAAAAAGGACGAGACCTTTGACAAGGAAAATGACCTGGCCATAGAACAATTCAGGCAGGCGCTGGCCAAATACCTGGAAGCCGAGAATATAGACCAAGATAATTTATGGCTCAGGAATAAAATCAGGGAAACCAACGGGAATATAGTTACCTGTCGTAAACAAGCCCGACGGAAATAATTATGCTAGAAACTAATCAGGCCATAACTAATGCGTTAAATAAATCTCAGCCGTTCGATGAGAAAACCATCATCGCCCGAGTCCGCGCCGGCGATAAGAATGCGTTTTCCGAAATAGTTACCCAATACCAGAATCGTTTATACAATACGATTTACCGGATGGTTAATTCTTCAGAGGACGCGCTCGATATCTGCCAGGAGGTTCTTCTTAAGGCCTTCCGGAATATTAATTCTTTCCGGGGCGATTCGTCATTCCTGACCTTTCTATATCGAATTGCCTTTAACGAAAGCATCAATTACCGGGCCCGGCGCAAAAAGATAGTGCCGATGGATTTCAAAAGCAACCCCGATTGCCTGACCGAGCAGGCAATTGACCAAAATAACGCCAATCATACAGCCAATATCCAAACAGAAGATTCAAATAAATATATCCAAAAAGCCCTGGACTGGCTTGAGCCGGAATTGCGAGAAGTTGTAGTGCTAAAAGATATTGAACGTCTTTCTTATGCCGAAATAGCCCACACATTAAATATCTCAGTTTCGACAGTTAGAACTAATCTGGAAAAGGCCAGAGAGTTTCTAAGGGCAACATTAAAAGATTTTTTATAAAACATTAGCAAATTACCCTTTGATGATTGTCTAATATAATGGAGCGAATATATGAAATGCGATGAAATCAAGACTTTGTTGAATCCTTACGTGGATAACGAACTAACTCAGGCGGACACCGAACAGGTCAAAAAACATTTAGCGGAATGCCCGGCCTGCGCCAAAGAAACGGCTGAGCTGATAAAGGTCAAAGAGATGCTGCGCGGACTGCCGGAATTGACTGCGCCAGCCGGATTGCTGGAAGGAGTCCGGGGCAACCTGGCGCGCCCTAATCCAGAGACACTCCAGAGGAACAGTACCTTCTTGCGTTACCGCTGGCTGACCCTTTCCCTGGCTTCGGCCGCCGCGGTTATTTTGGTGGCCTTTACAATAATGATTCAATTCCGGAAAAGTAATATGCAAACCCCGGCGCCGGCCGGTCAGCCTGATTACAGCTTCAACGAAAAGTCAACAGCGAATTTCGCCGCGTCAGTTATGCCGAAGACAGAGGTCCTGGACGCCATCCAGGCCCAGCCTATGTTTTTCACCCAGCAGATAAATATCTCCGCCAGAGACGTAAACGGCACATTGGATAAGGTCTATTATGTGGCTTTGCTTGATACCGCAGTGAAAAATGTCGAGAATGAAAAGAAAGCAGGTGGCGCGGAGAACAAGAATAACGCTCCCGGCGCTGTCTTAGGACCGAAAGAAAAAGATTTATTGGTAAAAGCGCAGAATCAACAGCAAACGATGTCTAATGTCGAGATTCCTTTCAGGTCACGTACGCAGGTCGAACCATCATTCATTCAACGCCGGGAAGATAATAAAAGGCAAACGGTAAAGATTACCGTGCCATTAAGCCAAAAAGAAAAATTTATCCGTAATTTAAAAGACAGCATTTCCGATAAAATGGTCATGTCAAAAATACAGGTGATTCCTCAAGATAGATTAGCAGATGACTATCTGGCCAATGCCGGAAAAAATATTCCAGAAACTGGAGACCGGCAAAAAGGAAACGAGCCGTCCGACCAGGGCACGCGCTCCTATGATGCCATCGGCAAAGGCGGTGGAAAAGGTGCCGATAGTAAGCAGGCCGAAGTGAATAAGATAGAAGGCGGTAGATCAGGCGCGGCAAAAGCCGATGAGGCAAAAGATAAATCAGCGCCACAGCCAAAACCTTCACCGGAAACAACGACACCCATGACTCCGCCATCTCCTCCGGCAGCTCCGGCGCCGTCAGCGCCATTAACTAAGTTTGGAAAATCTCCGGCCAAAGAGAAGGAAGAGGCCAATCAAGACAAGGATCTGAAAAAGCAGAGTGATGTGGAGAATACTACAAACGCGGTAAGTCAAACAGCACAGACTCAAACATCTACCGCGCTGAGTCCGGAGCTTTGGAATGGCGCAGGACAGCCGGAGCCCATGATAGAAATTACCATCGTGATTGAGCCAATCGAGAAATAAAACCGGGTATTATTATTTCTTAAATATTTTTCATTTTCATCCGCAAGTTTACCACTCTCGCTTGTCTAATATATTAGCAGGGAGATGAAAGGCTCTGCGATTAATATTATGAATGTCCCGATAGTCATCGGGATCTAAGATGCTGTCCTTAACAGGACTCCTGCGGTCGTAACGACCAAAGGTCTAACAGCATCTAAGAGAGGAGTAGCGATATGAAAAACACGAGAATATGGCTGGCGTTGATAGCGCTAACGCTGGGAATGGTTCTGGCCCAGACCCTTCCGGCCGATGCCTGCGGGGTAATCGTCATAGACGACAGACACCCCAGGCCAACACCGAATGTTAACATCTCGGTCAAGAACACGGCTCTGGACATTAAGATAGAAGACCAAGTGGCCGTGGCCACGGTTGATGAGATATTCCACAATTCAAATCCTTATCAGCTGGAAGGCACCTTTATCCTGCCGATTCTGCCCGAAACCGCGGTCCAGAATCTGGCGCTTTGGATTAACGGTAAGGAATCAAAAGGCGAACTGCTGGACAAGGACAAGGCATTCCAATATTACCAGGAAACCGTCCGGCGGATGATTGACCCGGCTCTCCTGGAATATGCCGGCTACGGACTGCTCAAACTCCGGGTCTTCCCGATTCCAGCCGCCAACCAGGACCTGGGCGTCGGACCGGGCAACGTCAGAATCAAATACACCTACACCTACCGCCTGCCGGTGGACAACGGCCTGTGCGAATTCAAGCATCCCTGGGGCACCAACAAATTCTCGTCCGAGGTGATTGATTCGGCCGTAATCAAGGTCACCCTCAAATCCGCTATCCCGATAAAGACAATCTATTCGCCGACCTATCCGGATATCGCCATCAGCCGCAAGGACGACCGCAACATCCTGATTAGCTTCGAGCAAACCAAGATGAAACCGGACAAGGATTTCATCCTTTACTATTCATTATCAGACAAACAGTTCGGGGTAAACCTGCTGACTTATAAAAAGACAGCCGCAGACGGATTCTTTATGATGTTCCTGTCGCCCAAATACGATATCAAGGATTCCGAGATAGTCAAAAAGGACGTCATCTTTGTCCTGGACACCTCCGGCTCGATGAAGGACAATAATAAAATAGACCAGGCCAAAAAGGCGCTGGAATTCTGCATCCGGTCTCTGCGCAAGGAAGACCGGTTCAACCTGATAACTTTTAGCGCTGACGTGCGCCCGTTCAAAGACGGACTGCAACAGGTCACCCCGGCCATCCAGGACGAGGCCGTTAAATGGGTCAAGGACATCAAGGCCCGGGGCGGGACCAATATTGACGAGGCGTTACAGAACGCGCTGGGAATGGTGGACGCATCAGCCAAACGCCCGTGCATGGTGGTGTTCCTGACGGACGGCATGCCCACGGTCGGCGAGCAGAACACGGATAAAATTCTCAAGAACATCGCCGCTAAGAACACTTCCAACGCCCGTATCTTCAGCTTCGGCGTGGGTTATGACATCAACACCCACCTGCTGGACAAGATAGCCGAGGCCAACAAGGGCGCGAGGGAATATATCACCCCGGATGAGAATATCGAGGTTAAGGTCTCCGGCTTCTACGACAAGATTGCCTATCCGGTCCTGGCCGATATCAAGCTGGATGTCTCCGGTCTGGAGATTTACGACCGCTATCCCAAAACGATGTCTGACATCTTCCGGGGCAACCAGTTAACCATCTTCGGACGCTACAAAGGCGACGGCAACAAACTGATTACGCTCTCGGGCACGGTCAACAACGAGCCGCGCAAGTTTGAATACGAATCAACCTTCAGCGCCAACAACGAATCAGCGGACTTTATCCCCCGGCTCTGGGCCACCAGTAAAATCGGCTATCTGCTGGATGAAGTCCTCCTGAGGGGCGAGAGCAAGGAGGTCAAGGATGAGATAATCAAACTGGCCAAGGAATACGGAATTCTCACGCCGTACACCTCCTGGCTGGTGCTGGAGGATTTCAGAGCCCAGACCGAGGCGCCGCGTCGGCCCGGAACTCCACCGCCACCGCCATCTGCACCGGCTGATATCCTGGGCCAAGGCGGAAAAGACGTAGCAGATGAAGTCCGGGAAAGGTCCGCTGACGCCTCCAGCCCCAGCGGCGCGCCGGCAGTCACCAACCGCAAAGAAAACCAGAGATTGCAGAAAGGCGACTATGACCAGAAGAATGAAGGCGGCAGATTAGGCAGTGTCGTCCGCGACGCGGTCAGGCAGATCTCGGATAAGACATTTTACTTAAGCAATGGCGTCTGGTACGACAGCTTATATACCGAGAATAGCAAAAACAATAACACCAAAATTAAATACCTGAGCGACGAATACTTTAACCTGATTGCCAAAGACAAGCAATTGGCCAAATATCTGGCTATCGGCGAGCAGGTCACGGTCTGCTCCGGCGCTAATAATTATGAGGTAACAAAATAACTTAACCCGAATCCCGGCCTGCGCCGGGATTCAGGACAGGAGAAAGATATGAAACGCATAGTGAGACTAGACGTGATGGCCCTGCTGTTCCTTGGCTTGTGTGTTGGCGGAGTTATCGCCAAAGATAAGACTGGAGAAAGCGCCCCGGCTAAACCAAAAACAGAGAAAGAATCCATAGACGCGGGGTTTGCTTATCTGGTAAAAAACCAGTCGCCTGACGGTTCCTGGGGAAGCCAGTATCCTATAGCCATTACAGCTATTGCCGGCTTATCATTTCTGGCGCATGACGAAAACCCGTTTGATTCGGCTTATGCCGACACCTTATTAAGGGCGTATAATTATATGACCAAAAGCATTAAGGACGGCAAATTCCCCAAGCAGGGCCATACCTGGATTCACGGACAGGGATTCGGGACCCTGTTCCTGTCGGAATTCTACGGCAGGTTTTTACTGGCGCCTAAGAAGCCTACTGGTATTGACGCCCAGACCCTGAAAGCCGAGATAGAAAAGGCTGTCCGTGAGATTGAAAGAAGCCAGAGCTTATCCGGCGGATGGTGGTATGAGCCCAATTCGCCGAATCAACACGAAGGCTCTACCACAGTCTGCGCGGTCCAGGCGATGCGTTCTGCCGCCAATTATGGCATTGATATTAACCAAGCGGTACTTGACAAGGGCTTTGAATACCTGAAAAAATGCCAGAATAAAGACGGCGGATTTGATTACCAACTGGATAACAGCCCGGATACCGCATCAATGCAGGCCGGGTCAGCCGGAGCCTTGTCCACCTTGACGCTGATGAATAAATTGGACTATCCGGTGCTAATGACCGGATTGGATTTTATGGAGAAAACCGGATTAGCCGGTATTTCAAACTCGGGTTTTCCTTATTATGGCCACTTTTACGCGATGATGGCAATGAGTCTTATTGACAAGGAATACGGCAAGGCAAAGCCTTTGGCGGCAACCTGGCTGGCAACGGCCCCGAAGGAGTTGGCTAAATGGCAGGACCAGGAAGGCACCTGGGAATCGAAAGGATGGATGATGAGTAGCGGCGACAAGAATGCAAAATGCTATTCCACCAGCTTAGCACTGTTGGCTTTGCTGACGCCCAACGGCTATCTTTCGATTTTCCACCGAGACCCGCCGGTTTTGCCTAAACCGGAAAACGCTCCTCTTAAATAATACTCGAATGCGGTGATTTCGGCCGGTAACAAGGAAACGGGTATTCCGGAAATCGGCGGTAATTCGGCTAAAAAAGGCATTAAATTTGATGGAATTAATAAGTAATTTATGTATACTAGTCGCACATAAGATTTGCGAAAGAACAAAATAAAATTAATAACCACCCGCCTGCGTCCCGCTGGGATTGCGGCGAGGTCTAACTCGCCCGTACGGGCGAGTAAAAAAAGGAGGCCGATATGATACTGAAAAAGCTGCTGGCCACAATGGTTGTCGCCGTGGCGCTAACCTCGGCAATGGCTAACGCCCAGACCACCGAGGACAAGGCCAAGGAAACCCCGCCCGTCAAGAAAATCGTGCTCTACAAGCACGGCATGGGCTATTTCGAGCGGGTCGGCCCAATCAAGGACGACGCGGTCATTACCCTGGATTTCAAGACCGACCAGATGCAGGACCTGCTCACCTCGCTCTACGCCATAGACATGGGCGGCAAGATTACCTCCATCGGCTACGACTCCAAAGACCCGATTGACAAGCAACTGGAGAACATCCTCATCCGCGTGCCTGAGGGCTCGGCACTGACCCAGTTCGTCAGCCAGCTCAAGGGCGTCAAGGTCGAAATCAAGGTCGGCACTGAAACCGCCCAGGGCAGTATCCTGGGCATCGAGCCGGTCAGCCAAAGGGTCGATAACGTGGTCCTGACCGCATTCAAGGTTATTCTGCTCAAGGACGACGGCGCTATTCAGCCCTTCAACCTCTTTGATGTCTCGTCCATGAAGATTCTGGACGCCCGGATTCAGGAAGACCTCCAGCGCATCCTGGCTATCTACAAGAATTCCAAATACACCGACCGCAAACAGGTGCGCATCCAGACCATCGGCAAAGGCGAACGCAATATCCAAATCGGCTATCTCATCGAGATGCCCATCTGGAAAACCTCGTATCGGCTGATACTGGGCGATGACCCGACCACCAAGCCCTATCTCCAGGGCTGGGCAATAATGGAAAACCCGACCGACGAGGACTGGAAGGACGTCAACGTCTCCTTCGTGGCCGGCAATCCTATCTCATTCAAACTCGATTTATATACATCTTATTATCCGCAACGTCCGGTGATTAATCTGGCCAGTATCATACCCTTAGTCGGCGGCTTAATCGCCATGGACAAGTTTGCGCAAGGCGACATGAGTGTAGCCTTTAGTGATGAACTTATGGAAAAAGAGGAAGGCAACTACGATGCCAAGGGTTATGGCGGCGGCAGAAGCGGAAGCATGAAAAGAATGGAAAAAGCCAAGATGAATGCGCCGGGTGCTCCGGGCATGATGCCGATGACAGGCGCGCCCGCCCCGTCAATGTCCACTATGCTGGCCCGGTCTGTCAGCTCCATCGCCAGTGGCGTGCAGATTGGCGAGCTCTTTGCCTACGAATCCAAGTCGCCCATCAGCGTCGGACGGCGCCAAGCCGCTATGGTCCCAATCGTGACCGAATACATGGACGGCTCCAAGATTCTCTATTACCGCGGCTCGGTCTCGCCTAAACTCATGAACGCGTTCTACTTATCCAACTCATCCAAGCTAACGCTTGAAACCGGACCCATCAACATCTTCGAGGGCTCGACCGCGGTCGGCGAAGGATTGTTAAAGCAGTCGCTCCAGACCGGGATGAAGGAAATCATCCCCTTTGCCATCGAAGCCGGATGCACTATCGAAACCACGGGCAAGGACGAATACAAGAACGTCCACAAAGCCAGTTTCGTCAACGGCGTCATGATCCTGCGCCAGTTCTATCTCAAGGAGATGACCTATAAGTGCGTTAACAAAAGCCCCCGCGGATTCACCTTCTACTTAGACCATCCCAAATCCAGCGGCTATACCCTGATAGACACGGCCAAGCCCGAGGAAGAGGTGGCCGGGTATTACAGATTCAAGATGGATTTGGCAGTCGGTCATGCCGAAGGCAGATCCGCCGTGGCGGACAAACCTCTGGAATTCAAGGTCACCGAACAGCAGGAGGTGTCATCGCAAATCTACGTCCAAAACCAGTCCATGGACCAAATCAGGTTCTATCTGGAACAGCCCTATCTTTCGGCCAAGGCCAAGGAACTGCTCAAGGACGTGGTCGGCTATATGAACACCATTGCCGAGCAGGAACGCCTGCTGGGCGAGATGAGGACCGAGACGGAAAAGCTGGTCCGGGACCAGGGCCGGTACCGCCAGAATATGCAGATACTCAACACCAACAACCCCAAGGAAAGCGAAAAGCGGGCCGAGTATCTGGAGCGCCTGACCAAAATCGAGGAACGGCTGGAGAAACTTGATAATAACATCCGGGAAACAACCGAGAAACAGCGGTTTATCCGGAACGAACTCAACCAAAAGGTCCAGGCATTTACCGAAGAATAAACCACAGATTTCACTGATTTCGCTATCGCGGTCTCAGTAGAGTTCGCAGATTACCCCTTACCCCCCTTTAACAAAGGGGGGCTGGGGGGATTTTAATCCTTTCATCGCCAACGCCGGCTTTATATCATGCGCCGTTAATTATTGACGCTTCCCTTTTTACCTTGACCTCGGCCGCCGGATTTGATAAAAACTCACTATGGACAAAAAAGATAATCTCAGTTCCGCCATCCTCATTTTCTTATGTCTCATCGCCATACTCGCCGGCGTATTAATTTCCTATGCCTGGCTGGAATTCCGGTCAGCCAAATGGCCGGGCGTTTATAATGCCTGGGGCCAGCTGGCTGATAATGCCGACCTGCGCGCGATTATCAGGCAGTTCAGCGACGCCAAAGACCAAACCGGCATTCCCCTGCTGATAAAAATACTGGACCAGCCGGACTACGAAATCCGTTACCGGGCCATCGACGCCCTGGTCGGGCTCAAGGCCAAACAAGCCGGCCCCAGATTAATCCGGCTGATGTCCGAGCCCGGCAACGACATCCGCTTTAAAGCCATAGAATCACTCGGCCTGCTGGACGACCGGAAATCAATTCCCGCGCTCATCAACGCCTTAAAAGATGCCGACCCGATGATTCGGGGCGTGGCCGCGGTTTCGCTGGGCAAGCTCCAAGCTAAGGCCGCCGCGCCCAAACTCATCAGCCTGATGGATGACCCGCACTACTTTGTCCGGGAAAGCGCGGTCTGCGCCCTGGGCATTATCGGAGACAAACAAGCCATCCCCAAACTCATGAGCATCCTGACCTATGAAGACCATTACCTCATCCGGAGATACACGGTCGAATCGCTCGGGAAACTCAATGCCCAGGAAGCCAAATCGCAGATTATCGCCCTGTTGCAGGACCGGGACCTGGGCGTCCGCTACAAGGCCGTTATTTCGCTGGGCAAAATCAACGCCCAGGAAACCATTCCGGAAATGATTAAATTACTCAGCCACGCCGACTTCAATTTCCGCAAATACGCCGCCGGCGCCCTGGCCGACATGAACGCCCGGCAGGCCATCCCGGACATCACCAAACTGCTCAAAGACCCGGACCCAAGCGTCGTGGCCGTGGCCGTGGCCGCCCTGAAAACACTCGGCCTGACTGACCGCGCCATTGAAAAGGCCAAAGAAGGCAAATAAAAACCCCGCGCCCCGGCCGCCGCTAATCAAATCTCGGCGCTGAAACGGGCGATGTTGCCGTTCTTCAGATTGCGCCGGTAGACCCGGATAAAGAATACATACATCAGGACCAGATAGCCCAAAGCCAGCCCCAGACCGATGACAAGATTAAGCGCCGCCTGCCCGGAAAACACGCCCGTATCCAGCACCAGCCGGATGCTCTCAAAGACATAGGACGCCGGAATCAGCCGGGCGATGATTTGGAAAATAACCGGCAGCGTGGCAATCGGATAAAAAACGCCCGAGAAAATAGACAGGATGAACGGAATCGGCCATCCCAGCCATTCGGCCGCCGGTCCGAGCCGGAAAATCATGGCCGTGACGAATATGCCCATGGCTACGCCGAAGATAAAAAGAATCCCGGTAAACGGCAGGAGCATCAATCCAATCTTAAAGAAATTATAGCCGAACCCGGCCCCGGCGATGGAAATCATTATCAGCATCCCGATAACGCCGGTGACGATGCTGGTCAGGACCAGCCCGGCCAGGTACTCGCTGATTTTCAGGGGCGAGGCGAAATAGTTGAAGAAATTCTGGCTCCAGATATCCTCCAGGAAGGTCATCATAATCCCGGACTGAATTCGGCCCATGAATTCCCAGAGGATGACCGCGCCCAGGATGACGTTGACAAACCCGAAGGTAGCCGGCCCGAAGGTGCCCAGGTATTTGCTGATAAAACCCCACTGGACGATGCTGAACAACAGCCAGACGAACATCCCGGCCAGCCGGGTCGGCGTGCCCTTAATCAGGAAATACTGGCGCAGAAAAACAGCGTAAACTCTTTTTAGACTCATGGTTTCTCCAATGTCAAGGGCCTGCCCCGTTAGAGATAGGCCACCTTAGCCGGCCTTCTCAATCAGATTTTCCCTATATCACTTTATATTTCCTTATTTAAAATCAACAGCACCGTCGCGCCGTATATCTCTAACGGGGTAAACGGGCCACGGTAATGAACAGCTCCTCCAGGTCCTTTTTGCCGTTCTCAGCCGGCAGTGTTTTCGGGTCGCCGGATAAGAGAATCCGGCCATGCGACATGAACAGCACCCGGTCGCAGACCGTTTCTATCTCATACATATTATGCGAGGTCCAGAGCACGGCCGCGCCGGTCGTGGCCGCGTAATCCTTGATTTTCTGGCGGATGAGCTGGGCAATGCTCGGGTCGAGCGACGCGGTCGGCTCATCCAGCAGGAGCAGTCCGGGCCGGTTGATGATAGCCTTGGCCAGATTGAGCCGGCTGGCCTCGCCCGAGGAAAGCAATCCGGCCTTGGTCTGGGCAAAACACTCCAAATCGAATTCCTTGAGCAGTTCCTTTATCCGGGCCGTTAACCCGGGCACCTCATAAAGCAATCCGAAGACGCGCAGGCATTGGGAGACAGTCAGGTTAGACGGCATGTGGGCGTAAACCGCGGCGAAATTCATCTGCCGGGCCAGTTCCGAGCGATGCTCGGATAAATTCTTATCCAGCATCCGGATGGAGCCGGCGGTGGCGGAAAGGATGCCCAGAATCATATTGATGGTCGTGGTCTTGCCGGCGCCGTTCGGGCCGAGCAGCCCGACCACCTGGCCGCGCGCCGCGCCGAACGAGATATTATCCACCGCCCGGAGCGCCTTGAAATCCTTGACCAGTCCGTCAACGCTTAAAACATTATCGTTACTCATACGCGCTTCCCAGCCGCCACTCTAACCTTTTCCGGCCCCAAGCACAATTATAATATTACAAAAAATACGCCCCGGGCGCTCTCCGGCTCGGTAGCACGTTTGATGTAGAATGTGCTATTATTTACTTGACCCCGTTTGAGATATTTGATTTTATATTTATTGCAAGGTTATCTTGTGTGGGGTTTGCCGCGTTAAAATAGTTATTGACCTGCGCGGTCGTCCAGAAGGGACGACCTGTCTCTAACGGGGTTGACCCCCGTTTGAAAGGATTGAATAATATTATGACCGAGCATCCGGTTTTATTGTCATTGGCCATCATGGCGCTGGCCTTTGCCCTGGGGCACATCATCCCGGCCCGGTCCTACAAAGCCGGGGCCAGGGCGACCATCATCTGCGGCGCTGGATTCGTTGCCCTGTTCTTCGGATTCCTGCTGGCCGGCTGGTCCGCTGAATCGCCGGTCTGGGCCAACATCTACGGCCTGTGCGCCGGCATCTGCCTCTGGGTATTTTACGGCGAGGTCCTGGAAACGCTCCAGGGCGAATTCAAGATTACCACCGGGGTCGAGGTCAACTACGGCAACATCCCGCTCCTGGTTGTGCTCGGATTGGCCGGATGGCTGGTCCTGTTCAGATACCGGCTGATAACCGACCCGGTCCTGCTCCAGTCCATCAATTCCTTCTTCCTGACCTGGGTATTGCACGTGGTCCTGCTGACGGTTTATTACGCGCCGGTGTTTGGGGGCCAGACCGTGGCGCACGGCGAAAAGAATCCGGCCATCAAGGTCTGGAGCAAATCGCGCATCAGCGCCGCCTTTATTGTCGGCATTGTTTATGCGCTGGCGCTGATTCCGCTGACCATCTACGCGGCTGTCACGACCCAATCAATCGCGCTCCAGGTCGCCTGCGGCTATTACCTGATTATCCTGTTCTGGAGCGTCCTGATGGAATTGCGCAAGAAACTATTTACTCGAAGTTAATAACCGCGCTAGCGCTCTTGAGGAGAAACGGAGCACCCCGAAAGCATTCGGGGTAGGGGCGTGTTCGTATTTTATCCTACATACTCCATACTGGATACTACATACTACCCTACACAACATAACCTAAAATGTAGATTACCAACTCCGTTGAGTTATTTCCAGCCACATAAGCCTGCCAAAGTAGCGTCCTATCCGCCGCCACCGGCATCAGGACCGATGCCCCATTAGATATTCCGGGCGCATTAACCGCCGGAGCCATGACCTGCAGAGCATATTCCGCTCCGACCTGTTGGTAAACATAAGCCATCATCCCGCCGTCTGTGTAACTCTGGTTGATACAGGCGATTGACACGATAACCCCTTTGGTGTTGAGCGGAATAATCGTGGACAGGTCAACAGTCGCCGGCTGGGTGGTGGCGACAATCCCGCCCAGGTCAAGGGCAGTGGCCGGCGCCGGAAGCATAGTCAGGGTATCGCCCCCGCCTACGCCGGGCGCCAGTTTCTCGGCCGTCACCGCCTGATTGGCGATTTTATCCGTAGTTACTGCCGAATTCGCGAGTTTCTCGGTCGAAATCGCGGTCTGCGCGACCTTCTCCGTAGTAACGGAGCCGTTCGCGAGTTCATCGGTAGCAACCGGCGGCACCAACGGTCTCACCGCTCCGCCCGGAACAAACGACAATTTCTCCGGCGTCACTGCGCCGTTTTGTATCTCGCCTGTGCCGATGGCATTATTGGCAATCTTGCCCTGCGTTATGGTGTTCGTGGCAATCTTGGCATTGGTTATTGCGCCATCTTTTATCTTTGCTGATTCCACACTGTCTACGGCCAGATGACTCGCTCCCACTGCTCCAGCCGCAATCT
>Ga0208373_1001753_pt1 | contig 27030 bp, 21 predicted proteins | sample RifOxyC2_FD_184036 | JGI IMG/M metagenome (GOLD analysis project Ga0208373, IMG submission 184036) | Soil microbial communities from Rifle, Colorado - Rifle Oxygen_injection C2 (SPAdes) | ecosystem: Environmental > Terrestrial > Deep subsurface > Rock core/Sediment | place: Rifle, Colorado... | reverse complement strand
GGCCGATATTATCCTGGCCGGCGGCACGGAACATATGTCGTCCGCCCCCTACAGCGTCCCCAATGCCCGCTGGGGATGTCGGCTCCAGGACCAGGTCTTTGTGGATGAAATGATCCATGCCCTTCATTGCGGCTCCCATATCATCCCCCATCCGGAAGACGGCCCCGTGGATGCCACCAAGCCGCCCCTGAGCCTCTTTGTGGGCAAACCCTATATCATGGGCCATACCACGGAATTCATTGCCCAGCACCTGAACATCTCCAGGGAGGAAATGGATGAAGTGGCCCTGCGAAGCCATAACGAGGCGGAACGGGCCACCAAGGACGGATCCTTTAAAGATGAAATCGTTCCCGTGTCCATTCCCCAGAAGAGGAAGGACCCCTTGATTTTTGACAAGGACGAGCATTTCCGGCCCGGCATCACCATGGACCAACTGGCCGCCCTGCCGCCGGCCTTTATCCCCAAGATCGGCAAGGTCACGGCCGGTAATTCATCGGGCATTAACGACGGCTCCACCGGCATGGTCATCATGTCCGCCTCCAAGGCCAAGGAACTGGGCCTGACCCCCATAGCCCGGATCAAGGCCACGTCAAGAGGCGCCTGCCATCCCTCTGTCATGGGCCTGTCCCCGGTGCCTGCGGTCAAAAACCTTTTAAAATCTTCCGGTATTGCCCTGTCGGATTTTGAACTCATCGAAGTCAACGAAGCCTTTGCCGGCCAGTACCTGGGCTGTGAAAAGGAACTGGGCCTGAACCGGGAAATCACCAATGTCAACGGCTCCGGTATCGGTCTCGGTCATCCCGTGGGCTCCACCGGCGCCAGAATCGTGGTCAGCCTCATGTATGCCATGAAAAAACGGAACAAAACCCTGGGCCTTGCCACCCTCTGCGGCGGCGGCGGAGTATCCATGGCCTGCGCCATAGAAATGATGTAACCCTGTCATGGGAAGGCCGGAAACCCAACCCGGCCTTCCCATGGCTCTCCACAGCCTGCCGCCTTTCCCCAGGCCGGGCCTCCCTCCAACCCCATGAATATATTGCCGATCCTATTGACAATGGGGTGATTCTGTGTAAAACCTCATACTGATCCTTGTCCTTTTGCCTGATCTGTTATGCTTTTAGATCAGGCTTGAATTCAGAGGTATTTTCCATGTTTCAGGCTTAATATCGTGATGAGTTTAAAATTTTCAGGTAAAGGTAATAAGTGTCCGGATTTTATATTTTTTATGGCTTAAATAATGTGCATAAAAAATTGCAGTCCATATGGAAAAAGATGATTAAGTATTTACGCTTATTGCTCTGTTACATCTCAGTACAAATTATAAAAAAGGTCTTATGCCAAGCAAATTAAAAGATATCATAGTATTATTTATTCTTTTAGGCCCCTCATTCGTAATATTTGTTTACTTTATCAATAAGGGGTTACATTTAGTATCTGTTTTACTGATTTGTTTAATTCCTGCCTCAATAGGTATAACTCTATTAAGAATAGCTTGGGGAGATGAAAAATATAATAATCTCTTTTTCCAAGGTGAGAAAAAAAAATTAGAAAAATTCAACAATAACATCCTTATATTCGGAATACCAATTTCAATTCTTATGGCACTGATTATTGGATCGCTTTAATTTTTAAACATTAAGACAAATGAAAAAATTCCAACTAACCTTATCAAAAACTCGTGGTTTTCAAAGTTTGAAATGCAACCAATCACTGGACGGCACCGCAAGCAACATAGCCGCTTTTTTCAGACTGCTTGGCGCGGCCCGTCAGTTACAACGTTCTACTTGTAAGAGATGAACTATGAAAAGACGAAAATTGCTTCAAAAAATAATTGAAGGTTCAAAAAACATCAGATTCATGGAGATGGTTAATCTTGTCGAAGCTTTCGGGTTCAAGCTGTCCCGGAACGAAGGCAGCCATCATATTTTCACAAGGACTGATATCCCTGAGCTGGTGAACCTGCAAGATGTCAAAGGGCAAGCCAGAACATATCAAATTCGCCGGTTTCTGAAACTGGTTACAAATACAATCTTAAACTGGAGGATGAATAATGCGCGACTATCATATCAATATTTTCTATTCAGATGATGACGAAGGGTACATCGCCGACATGCCCGATCTTGAAGCTTGCTCCGCATTCGGTGATACTCCTGACGAGGCATTGCATGAGGTCCAAAAGGCAAAGGATCTATGGATAAAGGCAGCACAAGCTGAAGACAAGCCTATTCCACCCCCCAAATATCGAGCGGCTATATATCAGGCAGCTTCAGCTTGACAATAACTCATTACGCCATGCGGAGCATCATAAACCGAGCCGCTGATAAAGCCATATAATTATATTGACAATCCGCCATTGAAATCCTAAGTTAAAAGTATGGCGAAGAAAACAGATTTTGAATGGGATGACGACAAAGACCAGGCAAATCAGGAGAAACACGGGATATCATTTGCTTTGGCTCAGTTGGCTTTTTTAGATCACAATCGTATTCTTCTTGAAGACCTTGAGCACAGCACCGATGAAAAGCGCTATTATTGTTTAGGCCAAGTTTCTGAGGGCATATTGACTGTGAGGTTTACATACCGTTCCAAAAAAATAAGAATCATTGGTGCCGGCTATTGGCGAAGGGGCAAAAAGATTTATGAAAAAGAAAATAAAATATACTGATGAACCTATGGGGAAGGTTAAAATTATTCCCGATTTTTTGCCTTCTTCGGAAGAATTGGCGCTTAAAGATGAAACCGTTAAGGTGACTATTGCTTTAAGCAAGGTTAGCGTCGATTTTTTTAAAAAGGAAGCGAAAAAATACAACACACAGTACCAGAAGATGATACGCCGTCTTTTGGACGAATATGCCACTCATCAGGCTTAATAGAAAACGATTGAAATCCCGCCAATCGGGTTCTCAGGCCCGGCTCTGCCCGATTTCTCTTTCGCTGATGCCCATGAGGTAGAGGAGGCCGTCTAGACCCACGCTGGAGATGGACTGTTTTGCCTTTTGCCGGACCAGGGGTTTGGCATGAAAGGCGATTCCGAGCCCGGCAATCCCGAGCATGGGAAGGTCGTTGCTGCCGTCACCCACGGCAATGGTCTGCTCCAGGCTGATATTTTCCACCACGGCAATGGTTTTGAGGATTTCGGCCTTTCTGGGGCCGTCAATGATCTCGCCGGAGACTTGGCCGGTGATTTTTCCGTCCTTGATGTCAAGGGTGTTGGTGAATACATAGTCCAGGCCCAGCCGGGCTTGCAGGATTTTTCCGAAATAATCGAAACCGCCGGAGATGATGCCGGTCTTGAACCCCAGTTGTTTCAGGACCCCCATGACCCGTTCGGCCCCTTCGGTCAGTTCAATGGTTTGTGCAACTTCGGCCAGGACGCCCTGGTCCAGGTCCTTGAGTAGGGCCAGTCGCCGGGTGAAACTCTCCTTGAAATCCAGGTCCCCTCGCATGGCCGATTCGGTGATCCGGGCCACCTCCTCTCCCACACCCGCATGTTTGGCCAGCTCGTCAATGACCTCGCATTGGATGAGGGTGGAATCCATATCAAAAACGATGAGCTTCCGGGCATGGCGGTAAATATTGTCCACGCTGAAAGAGATGTCGATCCCGGTTTTTTCAGAGATTTCAAATAATTGCCGCCGCAACTGCTCCGGGTCCCGGGGAGTGCCGGATATTGTCAGTTTGATGCAGGCCCTGGGCTGCAATTCGGGCTGATCCAGGGGGATGTATCCTGAAAGATTGGTGATGATGTCGATATTCAGGCCTGCCTCGGCAATGACGGCCGTCACCCCGGTCAACTGTTCGGCTGTCAGGGTGCGGCCCAGAAGGGTTATCATCAGGCGCTCGTGTCCGTTCCGGGTCATCCAGCCGGCATAGTTTTCCATGTCAATGGGTGAAAACTGGATCTGGATGCCGAGCTTATGGGCCTGGAACACCAGATCCTTGAGAATGGAGGAGGAGGAATGCCGGGAGGGGATTTCAATAAGCATGCCCAGGGAAAGGTAATCATGAATCACGGCCTGGCCGATATCCAGGATGGTGATTTCATACTGGGCCAGAGTCCGGGTCAGGCTGGACGTCAAGCCCGGCCTGTCCTTGCCTGTAATATTAATTAAAATGAGTTCTCTCATTGCCGCCCTCCTTAAAAAGCTGAACAAAAACAAGCTTGGAAGGCTATCAGGAAAATCGCGGAATGGCAATATTCGGCTTCAGTTTTTTTACGGATTGTCCCGTCAGGTTGGGGATTGAAAACATCCGGTCTTTCTGCTACGGTAAAACTGCCGGATGGCAATGATAAGGCAATCATAAAAAGATGCGGGAGGATGCGGTTGAAAAAAACAGGTGTTTTTATTCTGGTTCTTGTCTTTTGCCTCTGTTTTAAAGGTTTTGCCGAGGAGAAAAAAGAGGACACCCTTGACAAAGAAGAGCTTGAAAAGCAGATCAGCTATGCCCTGGGCTATGATATTTTCGAAAAGCTGAAAGAGAATTTTCTTCTTGACCCGGAGTTTTTCACTTTGGGAGCAATGGATGCAAATCAAAAACAGGCAAGGCTTTCCGAGGAAAAATTAAAAGAACTCTTAGTGTCCTATCAGAGAATTATCCGTCACCGCCAGATTGAGAAAATGAAACTGGAATCTGAAGAGAACCGGAAAAAGGGAGCTGATTTTCTGGAGGCCAACAAGAAAAAAGAAGGGGTCATCACCCTGGCCAGCGGGCTTCAATATAAAATTTTAAAGGATGGAAAAGGACCGGCCCCAAAGGCTGCGGATACAGTGGAATGCCACTACGTCGGCACCTTGATCGACGATACGGTCTTTGATTCCTCCTATGACAGGGGAAAGCCTGCCGTATTCCAGGTGGGCCAGGTGATCCAGGGCTGGATAGAAGCCCTTCAGATCATGAAGACCGGGTCCGTCTGGATGCTCTATGTGCCCACGGATCTGGCCTATGGAGACAGGGGGGCCGGGGACATGATCAAACCCGGAGCCGCCCTGGTATTTAAAATCGAGTTGCTGGGTATTGTGGAGTGATAATATCATGTTTGTGCTTGGAATAAACGGGAGCCCCCGTCATCAGGGCAATTCAAATTTTCTCACCTCCCTTTTTATGGAGGAAATGCAAAAAAAAGGCCATGAGACCGAGGTCCTAAGCGCCGTCCGGCTCAAGATCAATCCCTGCATCGGCTGCGGCCACTGCGAAACAGAAGGGGTCTGCGTTTTTGACGATGATTTTACCCGGATTTTTCTTCCGGCCGTCATCCGGGCCGATATTGTGGTTCTTTCGTCCCCGGTGTATTTTTATGCCTTTCCCGCTGCCTTAAAGGCCCTCATCGACCGCATCCAGGTGCTGTGGTCCAGGAAATACCGGCTAAAAACCGATGAATTCAAGGGCTGCGACCGCAAGGGCGTGCTTCTGGCCGTGGGCGCGACCCAGGGAAAGGACCTCTTTGACGGGATGAAACTGACGGCCCGGTATTTTTTCGATGCCGCAGCCATCCGCTATGCCGGTGATCTCTGCTACCGGGGCATGGATGAAAAGGGGGCCATGGAAAAGCACCCCACTGTCCGTGAGGATATCAAAGGGCTTATTGCAACGCTTTAGGCTTTTTTAACGGCGTCCACCCCGTATTTTTTCTTGTTGGCGTTGAGCTTCAAGGCCGTCATCAATCCCTTGTCTTTGATGGTGTAAAAGATCAGCTTTCGTTTGTTCATGCTGAAAAATTTTTCGCCGTATTTTGAAAGCTTTTTCAGGTCAATTTCAAATCCCAGACCGGGCAACTCAATGGGTGGAATAACGCCTTTATCGTGCACGAAGGGTTTTTTCAGGATGCCGTCCCGTTTTTCAACGGTCCATGACGGCGGGTTGATGGGATATTCCAGGGGTTTCACGCCGTTAAAGCCGCTGGCCAGAAGCACCTGGAGGTTGACGGCGAAACCGATGCCGTTGGTCCAGGTGTGGGGAGCGAATTTTAATCCGTGTTTTTTGCAGTGCTCCGCCACATCCAGGGCGTGTTGGATGCCGCCGGTCATGATGGCGTCGGGCTGGAAAATATGATAGCATTTTTTTTCGATCATATATTTGAGTTCGCTTTTCCCATTGGTATGGATTTCACCGCCGCTGACGGGGATCCGGCTGTACCCCGTCAGTTCGGCCAGGCTTTCATAATCATCCATGGGAAGGGGCTCTTCCAGCCAGGAAATGTTCATATCGGCGCAGGCATCGGCAAAATACCGGGCCCGGGCCAGATCCCAGAGCGGGGCATCATTGATGATGGTGACCCGCCATCCCTGGTTGGCATCCACGCCAATGGCCATCTTGTCTCCCACGGCATCCACCACGGCCCTGACATGGCGGATATCCGTATTGACGTCAAAGTCGTGGACCCGGATCTTGATGGTCCTGAACCCTTCCTCATACCGTTTCAACGCCTCATCCACTCGGGCCGCCTCATCCTTGATTTCCCCGGTGGAGGCATAGACTTCCACCGGCTCCGGTGTTGCCCCGAAAAGCGCACAAACCGGCTTATTCTCAAGTTTTCCCTTGATGTCCCAGAAGGCAGGTTCCATCCAGTTGGCCCGGACCCCGAGGTAGCCGACTTCCCGGAGCCGCTGGAGCATGAGGGGGATGTCTGTGGCGTCGTGGCCCAGGAGATAGGGGGCGATCAGATTGCCCAGCCCCAGGCGTTCCGTTGAAATGGCCGGGCCTGCGGAATAGCCTTCAATGCCGTCTTCGGTGGTGATCCGGACCAGGTCGAACCGGTTGTCCGTGGCCGGGTATCCTGGAATCCAACTGGGGTAAAAGGGTTTATCCAGGGGTATCCGGACATGGTAGAGATCAATACGGGCTATTTTGCTCATGGGGCCTCCGGCCTTAATCAGGTTTAAATGTAAGGGCTATCCTGCAAACACATCGGGATGGACAATGCTGCCGTGGGCCTTCTTTAGTGCTAGAAGGCCTTGTTTCTGCCCGGCAAGAATTTCCGGCAACTGTGGGGGAAGCCCTTTTTCCTTGGCATAGGCCGTTTCCTGAAGTTCAATCCGTTTGATGATATTGTCCAGATAAAGAGAGAACTGTTTGACATACAGGTCTTTGGGATAGTCTTTGTTGATGATGTCCTTGAACAGGGCTTTCAGGTCCTCGTATTTCGGGAGGTTGCCGATGGGAGTGGCCAGATACCCGATTTCAGCGTAAGCATACCGTTCAAGCCAGGACAGCCAGACCTTGACATCTCTTTTTTCACCCAGAAGTTTGGGAGAACTGCCGCCCCTGGCCTGATCCGTGAGAAAATAATTGAGCCCTGCCATGACGGGTCCGTATTCGGGTTTGATCCGGCTGTTGCCGAAGAATTTGAACTGGACATCCATATAATCGGCCAAAGCGCCGGGAATGAAGGGGGCATTGGCCCAGGGCGCCCGTTTGACGCCGGTGGCGCCGACTTCCGTGGCCGTGGCCGCGGAAACAATGCAGGCGCCGATGACCACCCCTGCGTCGGAGGTCTTGGCCACCCAGACCGGGGGCATGGTATCGGCATCCCTGCCGCTGTAGGTAAAGACCCTTGTAATGACCCCTTCGGGGTTATCCGCTTCTTTGGAATAGTTTTCTAGGGAGGTCGAGCTCAGGGTGCACCTGGAATTGGGATGGGACAGGGGGACGGGTTTGCCGTTTTCATCGGTTTTTCCCTCATGCCAATCGCCCTGAAAATTGAATCCTTTTTTGGGAGGGGTTTCGTTGTTTCCCACCCAGTGGGGCACCCTGTTTTCATCGATGAGAACATTGGACCAGATGACCTCATGGCCGGGCTTTCGCAGGACCTTCATGAGCAGGGGATCGCCTGTCTGGTTGACATCCTCCACAATCCCGAAAATTCCGCATTCCGGGTTGATGCTCCGGATGGACCCGTCTTTGGCGATCCACATCTGGGCCAGGTCATCGCCGATAAACACGTTACCGGCCATGGCCGTGGTGGTCTTGCCGCATCCGCTGGGGGCGGCCCCGGCGAACCAGGTGATCCGGCCCTTGGGGCCGTGGATCCCGGTGATAAACATATGCTCGGACAATTCATTTCCCGGATTGTCATAGACGGCCTTGTCCACGGCAAACCGATGGTTTCCCTTTTTCAGCAGCAGGGTGTTTCCGGCATAGGTGCATTTCCAGGCATAGGTGGTCCGGAATTTACGGTCCATGAACACCCTGGCGTCGGGAAGGTCTTCGGTACGGTTCAGGCCCTCACTGTGGACATTGGTGAAAAAATGGCCCAGAGTGGTGACTTCCCCGTCAAAGGCGGCATAGGCGTTCCTGTATAAAAGTTCCGCACTGTGGGCCACATAGGCGGAACTAGTGATCTCCAGGGCCGGGTTTGAAGCCGGAGACCCCACCGGACCCCTCATATAAAAGCCGATGATCATGGTCATGTTTTTCATGATGTCCGTCATATTGGATCGGACCTGTTCAAGGGCCGTGGGCCTGTCCATGCGGTTGGCAAGGGAAGAGACCTCGTCTTCCGGGTTGGCGATATAATAGGTCCGGTCAATGATCCTGCCCTGTTCCTTGGCAAGGTCGAAATGGATGGTGTGGCCTTCCATGGCCAGGGGCGCCTCTTCTTTTTTTTCCAGGGCCAGGGTCCGGATGAACTGTTTGTCCGCCGGAGACCCGGTATTCACGAAAACCGCTTTCGGGTTACAAATCACAATGGCATTGGCGATCCGCTTAAGGACGTCGGGATGGCTGATCTTAAGCATCCGGCCCTGGTGCTCCTTGTCCATATATTTTTCGAATATGGCCTTGGCTTTTTCTTCGGAGTTTATCTTTCCGAGTTCCGTAATGATGTCCATATCTTTTTCCGTAATCTCCATGTATTATTATCTCCAATATTATAAAGGTTAAGAAATTATTCATATTCCAACATTAAACTTATTTCATATAATCATTAGCTTCTTTTTTCAATAGAATAAAGTTGGGTTGTAATTTTGTAGAAATCGATATAAAAACAGGCGGATGGAAAAAGAGGCAAACAGAAATTTAAATAAAAGAGAGATATGAATCGAAAAATAATTGCGGATTTACACAATCATACCACGGAATCGGACGGTGAATTTACCCCAAAGGAGCTGGTTGAAAAGGCCAAGTCTCTGGGATTAAAGGCCATCGCCGTCACGGACCATGATACGCTTAAGGGGTTGAAAACCGCAGTGCAGGCCGGAGAAGAACTGGGAATGGAAGTGATACCCGGTGTGGAAATTTCCGTTTGTTTTAAAAAGCCCTTTTTTACCGGGACCCTTCATCTTTTAGGGTATTTTTCTTCCGACAGGCTATATGACACAAACTTTATGACACGGATGGATCAGATGCTTTCAAGGGGAAGAGGGGAAGCGCTTGTCCGGGCAAGAATCGGAGAAATCAATGAATATTTCGGCCCCGGAAGCAAAACGCCTCTGCTGTCGAGACCCATGGAATTTGAAGACATTGAAAGATTAAGCCGGAATGCCACCCGGCGTCATTTTGCCCTGGCCTTGACGGAAAATTTTGGCATCAAAGACAGAGAGACGATAAACAATATCCTTGGAAATGAGAGCCCGGCCTACCTGCCTTCGGGAACAAATCTGGCGGATGTCCGGGAAATTCTTCGGGATAAGGGCATGTTCTGCACCCTTGCCCATCCGGCGGCCGGGTCCTTTCCGGGACCGGGGCATTATAAGGAAGTTCTTCCTCCCCTGGATATTGTGCTCCGGATCCTGCCTGAATTCATCGAGGCAGGGATTCACGGCCTGGAGGTGTATTATCCCGGCCATACCAAGGCCCAACAGGAAGATTTAAAATCCCTGGCAAAAAAACACAACCTGATCATCACCGGGGGGTCCGACTGCCATGACGGCAAGGATCGTCCCATGGGGGTAGAGGGGCTCACCGAATCGGAATACGAAATATTTAAGGCGGTATTTTTATGAGAAGAAAAGAAAGAGAAATCAAGGATCAAAAAGAGATTGAAGATATTTTAAAGGCTTGCAGCATCTGCCGCCTTGCCATGGTGGACGAAGATAAGCCCTATCTGGTGCCCATGAATTTCGGATACCGGGAAGGGACTCTTTATCTGCACTCTGCGCGGGAAGGAAGAAAAATCGACCTGATCCGTAAAAACCCCCATGTCTGTTTTGAGGTGGACGAGATTGTCCAATTCAGAAAGGCGGAGCGGGCCTGCGACTGGGGGGTGGAATACAAAAGCGTGATCGGGTCCGGCAAAGCCTTTTTTCTCACCGACCCCGAGGAAAAACGCCGGGCCTTTGATACGATCATGGCCCAGTATTCCGATGAGGCCTATGATTATCCGGAAACAATGCTTGAACGAACCCTGGTTATCAAAATCGAGATTGAGAAAATGACGGGCAAAAAATCCTGATCGCAGCAAATAAATTTGGAGGAATTCAATCATGGTTCAGTTATTTCAGAAAAGTCTTAAGGTTAAACTTGCCGGATCCCTATGCCTCATCCTGTCCCTGGCCTTTTGTATCCTGGGGGCCTCTTTCGTTCATTTCCAATCCAAGGAAATCAAGATCATGGCCGACAAGATTTCCGCTATCCTGGACCAGGTGGAGGTCCCGGAAGGTGGTAAGTTTGATAATCAGCCGCTCGTCCAGGCAAAAGAACTCTTGAAAAATGCTTCTGAAATCATCGGTGCAAAGATCTTCGGAGAAATGATGGCAGTCTTAATCATCTGTCTTCTCGGGGTCATGGCCGCCATGGGATGGGTTTTTCATCTTATTTTTTTCAGACCTCTGAAAATGATCACCAGGGGTCTTGAAAAATCTATCAAGGGCCGGGAGCGGGATCTTACCATCCGGCTTTCCCTGAACCGCCGGGATGAGATGGGGATTCTTGCCGATTGTTTTGACCAGTTTGTTTCAAATCTGAATGAGATTATCATGAATATCGGCCGGAAAACAGAAACCGTTGCCGCATCTTCATCGGAAGTCTTTATGGCGTCGGAGCAGATGCACCAGGAATCCTCGGATCTGTCTCTCCGGTCCAATTCCGTTGCGGCGGCGGCCGAAGAAATGAATGCCAGTATGCATACGGTTGCGGCAGCCAGTGAAGAGGCTTCCACCAATATCTCCATGGTGGCCGAAGCAGCGGGCCTGATGCAGTCCAATATTACCGGAATTGCCGGAAATTGCGCTGAGGCCGGAAAAATTTCAAACAACGCAAAACAGAAAGTGGATACGGCCACGGAAAAAGTGGGACGCCTGGGCGGGGCGGCAAAGGAAATCACCAAAATCAGTGAGGTCATTACGGATATTGCCGAACAGACCAATCTCCTGGCTTTGAATGCCACCATTGAAGCGGCAAGGGCCGGTGAAGCCGGAAAAGGCTTTGCCGTGGTGGCCGGGGAAATCAAGAATCTGGCGGCCCAGACGGCCCAGGCAACGGAAACCATCCGGGAAAAGATAGAGGGGATACAGAATTCCACCCGCGAGACGGTTCTTGAGGTGGGCATGATTTCCGAGGTCATCTCCAGTGTGGATCATATTGTCCATGAGATAGCAAAGGCGGTTGAAGAACAATCCCGGACGGCTACAGAGGTGGCCGGTAATATAGAACAGGCCTCCATCGGCCTTGCCGAGGTCAACGAAAATGTGGCTCAGAGTTCCCAGGTGGCCTCTGAAATTGCAAGGGATATCGCCCAGGTGGACGGTATTGCAGCGGAAATGTCCGGCAGGGCCGCAGGACTGACCAATGGTGCAAAGGACCTGGACCAGCTTTCTTTGAACCTGAGACAGATGATTTCCATTTTCCGGGTGTCCATGGACAGGTCGGCGCCGGTATCGGATGCCGGGTCGGCGGAAAAGCAGGTTCCGGACCTGATGCCCTGGCGGTCGGCCCTGGAGACCCGGATCGAGGCAATCGACACCCAGCATAAAGAGCTGGTGCGCCTGATCAATCTTCTGCATAAAGCCATGAAACAGCAGAAGGGCGCCAGGGAAGCCGGCGGAATTCTAAATGATCTCGCAAAATATACCGTATTCCATTTCGGGTTTGAAGAAGACCAGTTTGAAAAATACAGATACCCGGAAACGGAAAATCATAAAAAGATCCACAAAGAATTGGTGGCAAAGGTCAAAGCCTTTCAGACGGATTTTGAAAAAGGGAAGGCCACGGTCACCATGGAACTCATGGATTTCCTGGTGGACTGGTTGAAAACCCATATCATGAAAACCGATATGGCCTATGTTCCTTTTTTAAAGGATAAGATCAAGGCGTAATGAGGATCAGGAAATGAGTGAGAAGATGGACCCAACCCATTTTATGGACCTTGAAGCCCTTGACCCGGCCGAGGTGACGGCCCGGACAGGCTGTGAATTTGATCCGCTTACCCGCCAATACCGGTTAAAAATATGGGGCCGGGTCTATGGTGTGGATCTGAAAGCCCGTGAGGTGCGGCCGGAAGGGATTGGCCTTAAACCCTTTCACGATTGCCTGTATTTATTTATTCTGTATTTTCTGATGCGGTCAAAACCCCTTTCCCCCGAGGGAAAATGGGTATCCGAGAAAGACATCAAAGGCGGGGCCGCCTTTTTCAGGGGACCCCATACCCTGCCCACGGATTGGATCAGCAGCCGGTTTGAAAATGATATCAAGGCCTTTGGGCAGGCCTGCGAAAAACTGGGCGGAACCCCTCTGGCCTTTGGGGATGCGGCCTTTGTATTTGAGATCACCCCTGCAGTGCCGGTGGCCGTGGTCTACTGGCAGGGGGATGAAGAATTTCCCCCTGAAACCAAGCTGCTGTTTGACCGGACCATAGACCGGCACCTGCCCCTGGATATTATTTTTGCCCTGGCCGTTGAGATTTGCCATACCGTGTCGGCCCGTTCTTAAAACGGACCGGCACGGGGCCTTGTTTATTTTATGGAATCGAGCAAAGCGCCCGCCACATCCGCAAATTCGCTTTCCTTGAAACAGAACTGCATATCCAGGAAATTCCGGCGGAATTTGATGATTTCATCCTTGACGGCCCTGTTGTTTTTGATGAGGTCTCCCATCAAAGCGGCCAGGCTTTTGAAATCCTTTTCCCCCATGCCGAACCGGGTCATTTCCGATACGCCCATTCGCAGGGCCCCGGAGGCTGTGAATCCTTCCTCCACGGGCGTGGCCTGATAATTGACGATGATATGGTTGTTCTCAAGTTCCCGGGCGACCCTGGCCCCTTTGCCGTAGCCCACATTTAAAATCACCTGGTGGGTTTCGGTATAGGAGACGGCGGGGTCGCCGGCCACATCCAGGCCGTTTTCCTTCAGGGCCAGGGCAAAGGCCTTGGCATTGGCGACGACGGCTTTCTGGTAGTCGGTCTTGAAATGGTTCATTTCATAGGCGGCCAATAAAAGCCCGGTCAGGGTGCCCAGGTGGTGGTTGCTGACGCTTCCGGGGAAGGTCCTTCTCTGGACCGCTTCCCAGAGTCCGTATTCCAGGCCGTCTTCGCTGAAATCCGAGGCGATGACCCCCCGCTGGGTGCCGAAATAGGTCTTATGGGTGGAGCCGGTGACAATATGGGCTCCTTCTTTTAGGGGTTCCTGAAAATGGGGGCCGTAAAGCCCCAGGACATGGGCCATATCATACATAACCAGGCAGCCCGGCGCAAATTCATCCACCAGTTTCCGGATCTCCGACACCGGCTCTTTGTGGATGATCATGCTCTTGCCCAGGATGACCAGTTCGGGCTGGTGCTCTTTGATCAGGGCTTCGCAGGCCCGGATATCGATTTTATAGGGGTTGTCTCTTTCAACGGGGAAATTGACCACGGCCGCCTTCTCGGTTTTGGGGTCCCTGGCCACAAAGTCCCGCAAGGCCCCCATGGGCTGGGCGCTTAAATGGCCGCCCTTGATGATGTGGTTGTTCATGATTTTTCTGATCCGCCGCTGCTCGCTCTTCCGGTCCGTCCGGTTCAGAAAATCCACCAGGGCGCTGAAAAAGGCGGCATTGGCCATCTGGCCCGAGATGACCCTGGACTCAATGTTCCGGCAGTTGAAATAGGTTTGGAGTTCCCGGTTTAAAAGGCGTTCCACCTCGTTGATGAATTCCGTGCCCTGGTAATAAAATACATCTTCCCCGGAAAAGGCCTTGACCTCTTTATGCTCGGCATACCGGTTCACCGGGTCGCTGATGGACAAAAGCCGGGATAGATAGGACTGGCTCATTTCCGACGGGATGAGGTTGATGCATTCTTTCTGGCGCCAGGTATGGTTCCGGACCGCCTTGGATAAAAGCCGGCGGGCAAGGCCGGGATAGGCGCCTTCTTCCTTGGCCGGTGTTTTCATCCGCAACTGATCTAAGGGGATGGACCGGACAAAGGGCGGGGCTTCGGAACTCATGTGATAGGGCACCACAACGGCTTCGCAGCGTTTTTTCCGGATTTCGATCTCAAGGGTTTCCCCCTCGCCGATGCTGCTGTCAATGAGGGCCATGGCCACGGCCCGTTTCTTGGGTTCCTGTTTAAAGGCGGAATCCAGGCCGCTGCCCTCGGGTTCCTGGAAGGGGATCATGGTGCCCGAGGTGATATGGCCCACCTGGCGGTCCTTTAAAAACACGGGGTAGCCTTCCCTGGCAATGCCCTTTCCGGTGACGGCCAGGGCCGCAACCATCCTTGGCAGGGGGGAAATATCCTTAAAGTTTTGGTTCATGATGTTTTTCAAGGCCCGGTGCTGAAGGGAAAGGGCCTTCTTCCCGATGAAATCGCCCTTCAGGGGAGAAAAACTCACGGCAAATTTTGATAATTTGGAGGCAAACAAGGGGATCTCCCGTCCGTCATGGTCGATTCCCAGTTCATGGCCGTAAAGGGGAAGACAGGCTTCCAGTCTTAAGGTGTCCCGGGCCCCGAGACCGATGGGCTTGGCCCCTTTTTCCATCAAAAGGGTCCACATGGCCACGGCATGTTTATTTTCAATAAACAGTTCAAATCCCAAGGGCTCGCCCGTATACCCGGTTCTGGCCAGGGCTGTTTCCACCCCGTTGATCTCCACCAGGGAGAGGCAGTTGCGGGCCGGTTCCGGCAGTTTCCCCTTGGTCACGATCTTTTCCATGATGGACCGGGAAAGGGGGCCTTGCAGGGAAATCATGGCCACGTCAAAGGTTTTGTCCAGCATTTCAATGTCCTGGAAATTCTTGAGCCAAGTCTTGAAATGGGCCACGTCCTTTTCCCGGTTGGAGGCATTGACCACCAGGAGAAATTCATCGGGTTTGAACCGGTAGAGATAGGCGTCGTCTATGGCCCCGCCCGCTTCATTCTGGATCAGGGTATACTGGCTCTCGCCCACCCTCAGGGCCGTCGCATTATTGGTCAGGACATGCTGGAGAAAGGGCAGGCTGTCCTTGCCCCTGAAATAGAGCCGGCCCATGTGGGATACATCAAAGATGCCGGCGGCCTGCCGTGTGGCCATGTGTTCATTGATAATTCCTTCAGGATATTGAATGGGCATTTCCCAGCCGCCGAATTCAACCATTTGGGCAGCCAGATCCAGGTGTTTCTGATAAAATACGGTTCTTAAAAATTCGCTCATGGGAGCCTCTCTTTTGAAATTAGTGGTTTTATATCTAAAATATGGATATTCATTTCATAAAAATAAAAAAACCGTAGTCCAAACTTAAGGATCTGTCAATAATTATCAGATGCCGGTTTTTCAACTGAATGGGGATGGAAGCCGATAACAAGAAACATCAGAGCCGCAAGGGTGCAGGTCCCGGATAGGAGGCAGACGGGCCACAGTCCGGCCCTGGACCAGACCATGCCGCCGAGAAAGGCCCCCGCCACCCGGCCCAGTCCGGCTAGGGCAAAAAAAGCCGACATGGTGGAGGCCCGGAGTTCAGGCATCAGCTCCGTGGAAAGACCCATGGAAGTGACAATGGTCAGTTCAAAAAAGAAAAAGACCAGGAAAAGGCCGGTGAGGACCCAGGGCAACCCCATGTCCAGGATCGGCAGAAAAAAATAGGCCAGGCAGCACAGGCCGGTTCCGATAAGGCAGGTTTTTTTGAGTCCGATCCGGTCCGAGAAAAAGACGGTAAATCCTTCTCCCAGGACTTCGGAGAGCCCGATGAAGATCGTGCCGAACCCAATGGCGGTCAGAGAAAGCTGATAGGATTCTTCCAGCCAGGCTCCGTAAATGACAAACAGATTGTCATTGGCCAGGGCCATGAAAAAGGCAAAGCCCAGGATGCCCAAGACCCGGCGGTTTTTCAGGATGGTTTTCCAGTTGGACAGAAAGGCGAACGACGGGCTTGAGGCCGGGAGGGTTTTTCTGGCCGTGTCTTTGGGCATGATCTTTAAGAGGATGAAAAAGCTCGCCAGGCTTAGCCCACCGATGATGAAAAAAGGAGTTTGCCAGGAAAACCGCTGAATGACCATCCCTGAGATCGGGATGCCGATGAGGGTGGAGGCGGCCCAGGCCAGCTCGGTCATGCCGATGATTTTTCCCCGCCTGGCATAGGGAACGAAATTTGCGATAAGGGCCTGGAGGCTGGGGTCAAATATGCTTTTGGCCAGCCCGGCCAGAAAAAGGCAGACCGCCAGCACCGGGTAAAGAGGGATGAGGCCCACGCTAAATGTTCCCACGGTCAGAAGCCCAATGGAGAAAAGCATGAGAAACCGGTATCCGTATTGATCGGCAAAGCTTGCCCCCAAGGGCGCCAGGACCGAGGTGGCCTGGTTCACGGCAATCACCGAGGTGATGGCGGAAAGCTCCACATGGAGTCCCCTTGCCAATTCAGGGGCAAAGGGATAAACCAGACGCCGGGTGATATTGAATAAAAATTTGGTCAGGGTGGTGACGGTAATAAACCCGGCAAATTTTCGGGGATCAGGTGTCATGGGGGTCGGGCGTAACCTTAGAGGGTTCCCAGCAGTCTGAACTTGTCAAATATCAGGAGAAGTCCGATCACAATCAAAAAGATGCCCGAGACCTTGTTGATGATATTGATGAGTTTTGTGGCCCGTTTCATGATGTCCAGGATGGAATGGATGAAAAACGAAAGAATCAGAAAGGGCAGGGCAAGGCCTGCGGAATAGACGGCCAGAAGCAGGACGCCTTTGAGTACCGTGTTCTGGTTGCCGGCCACGATCAGGATGGACCCCAGCATGGGCCCGATGCAGGGGCTCCAGCCTGCGCCAAAGGCCATGCCGATGACAAAGGCGCCCGTGAGGTGCAGGGGTTTTCCCTGGACATGGAGCCGTTTTTCAAAATTAAGGGTCTTGATGTTGATGATCCCGAGAAGATGAAGTCCGAACACGATCACGATGCCGCCGCCAAGATACCGGATGATCCAGGCGTATTGGGAGGTGATACCGCCTAAAAAAGAAGCCGAGGCCCCGAAAAGAATAAAGATAAAGGAAAATCCGGCCACATAAAAGACGGTGGACAGGATGACCTTTCGCCGGGTCTCTGCCTTGTTTTCCGTGAGTTCATCCAGGGACAGACCCGTGATAAAGGAAAAATAAGCCGGGATCAGGGGCAGGATACAGGGTGAAAAAAAACTCAGGAGTCCTGCAATAAGGGCGGCGGAATAGCTCAGGTTTTCGTTGAACAAGATAGCTTCCTCATCTTAAAGGGTGTTATGATTTTTGCCCCTTAACCTAACCTATCCGGACCGGCCTTTCAAGTAGCGGCCGGTTTTTATTTGAGATCCGTTCCCGCATAGGTATAGGGGATCTGGACATACCGGGTAAGGACGGACATCCTGTCCATGGAAAGATTTTTAAAGATTTTAGACAGGTTCAGCCCGATGGCCACATAGACATTTCTTTCCTTTTCATGGGAGGAAAGATTTTCGACATAATATCCCAGGTGAAATTCAATATATTTCAGGTAATTGTTTTTGATACCGTCAAACCCGTCCAGCTTTACGGCCATTAAAAATTTTGAATGCTCATAATCGGTGAAAATGTCCAGCTCATCAAACCGGGGCCGGTATTCAAATCTGAAATCGATGATATCGGACAGGGCCGGATTCGTATGCAGGAAATAACCGGCCAGGCTGCCCAGGGCGTTCATGATGAAATCTTCATGGGAAAACCCGTATTCGCTGAAGGAATCCCCCAGTTCCATCCAGGTCATGATACCGAAGGAAGACAAGGCCCCATAAAGGGCCCCGTCTTTTTTGAGATATCCCCAGGATTCATAGGTATGGGCCATGATCCGGGTCAGGAGATGGCTCAGATAGAAATGGCCGAGCTTGTCTGCACCGCCTTCATCGGCGTCCTTTGAAAACCAGCCCTCGCTTTCCCTGTGGGGGTCCCGGTCAAAATAGTCCCAGTTGGCGATACCCCATGCCGTGACCACGGAAAAGGCCGCGGCATGGGTCAACGTTAATTTTTGTTCTTTAGACAGCGTGTCTTCACCGGCAGGAGCAGGAAGCGGCAGGAGAAAAAAGAGGCATACCATTACAGGCAGGACAAATCCGTTGAAGGCAGGCCATGCGGATACCCAGTATTTCATCATGGTCCCCCGGCCGTTTTTTCGCCGAACTTGGCGGTTTGTCGATGGTCCTTATATTACTCCATTGATCACGACCTTTCAAGACCGGTTTTTTTATAATTCATGATGCTCTGCAAAAGAATAATATCCCCTGGTGCTGAAGATGATATGGTCCAACAGGCTCAACCCCAAAATAGCCGCCGCCTCTTTCAATTGTTTGGTGATCTTCATGTCTTCGGCGCTGGGGCTGATATCCCCGGAGGGATGGTTGTGGGCCACAATGACAGCAGAGGCCCGTTCCGCAATAATATCGGCAAAGACTTCCCGGGGGTGGACCGGGGCCTTATTCACCAGGCCCATGCTCACCACCCGGACGCTCATGACCTCGTTGGCTCCGTTGAGGGAAACAGATAGGAAATGCTCCTGCTTCCTATCCCCGTAATGCTGAATCAGGGGCAGGATGTCGGCGGGGAATTTGATTTTCAGGCCCTCGGGTTTGATCCGCCGCCGGACAAATTCAAAGGCTGCGGAAACGGCGGCGGCCTTTGCTTCTCCAATACCGTCCAGATCCATCAGATCCTTTGCCGTAAAATTCAATCCTTTTGCGTCAATGATGGTGACGATTTTCTGTGATAAGGACAGCACGTTGTCCTTTTGGGTGCCTTTGCCCAGGATGATGGCCAGCAGTTCCCGGTCCGAAAGAAAACCGGCCCCTTTTTCAAGGAGTTTTTCCCTGGGCCGTTCATTTATAGGCAGGTCTTTTATGGTTTTCATGGTGTTTTCCGTCTCATTGATATTTAGGACAGGCGAAGGCGTTTTGTCAATCAAAATACGAGATTATTAAAGGATTAAAACCCGGTCTTAATCCGGATAAGTTTTTTAAATTTGAAGAATCTTATGTAAAATTTTATCCTCTTCTTTACTTTTTAAATAAATTCGAATAGGTGTAACGACAGATGTGAGGAATTGGTGGTTTGACGGCATAGGGAACAGGAACTGCGGGATTTTAAGGAAAATGGAAAAGCACAGAGAGCCACGTGTAAAAAAGAAGATCAGGGCTGTTTTTGAGGGTGGTACAGGTATCATTGAAAATATCTCCTCTTCAGGCGGTTTTTTAAAATTAAACCAGGATCTCCCTACGGACACATTTAATATTGCACTGAAAATAAGCGCTTATAAGACCCTGAACATGAAGTGTGAACCCCAATGGCAGAATAATTCCGGTGTGGGGTTCAGGGTGCTGGAGGTTGAAGACAGCAAAGAAGCGCTTTTTAAGCAGTATGTGGAAAAACAGATCAAATCATTGGAACAGTTCGGCGACCAGAGGGTGTTTAGAACGGAAATCGTGGTAACCCTTAAAGATACCAATGCGTTTGGAAATGTCTATTTCAGCAATTTCATTGAATACCAGGGTGTGGTCAGGGAAAAATTATTGCTGTCAACGGTTCCGGATCTCCATGAGATGCTGGCAGGAAATAATATCCGGCTGGTCACGGTGGAAGTCTATAACAAATATGTGAGCAATTCCTATTTCGGGGATAGGCTGTTGGCGGAACTCACCACCTCGGAAATTAATGCGGCAACCTGCAGGCTTAATATCACCTTCAGGAATAAGGGAACAGGAGAGCTGGTCGGCGAAGGATTTCAAAGGATATGCATCGTAGGTTCCAAAGGAAAAGTCATGCGTATTCCGTCAAACTTCTTGGACATTCTGGACTTTTACCAGGAAATTAAGGATTAGGAAAGAATGCAATATTTAAGTGCCATTCTGCCGTTATTTTCCGGGATTCTGTTTTTATGCCTGGGCGGCACGGTTTTTTTTCTGTCCAAGGGCCGGCTTCGCAAGGTTTTTTTAAGATTTTGCTTTTTCACCTTCTACTGGCAGTTTTCCTGGGTGGTTCTATTTCTGTTGAACAGCCGGGAATATTCGGACCTCATCTGCAGGATCGGCTATTCCGGCATTATTTTTCTTCCTCTGAGCGGCTATGAGACTATTATCCATTATCTGAAACTTCCCAATAAACACATCCGGGCTCTTTATACTCTCTGTTTCGGGTTTCTGGTGAGCCTCTGGACCACGGATCTGATTATCCAGGGGGCCCACCAGTATGCATTCGGGTACTACCCCAAAGCAGGTATCCTCCATGTGGCCTATCTGGCCATGGTTGTTTTTCTGGCCGTCAGAAATATAGTGCTCCTTTGGAACGTATATCGAAAAGAAACCGACAGCCTCAAGAAAAATCAGCTTGTCTTTTTTTTCATAACCATCAATATCTTTAGTTTTTCAGCCGTCGACTACCTTCTGAATTATCCCTTTCTGGTGGAGAAACTCAATATCCAGCTTTATCCCTTTGGGGTCTTTTTCATCACCTCCGGTGTCATGGTCTTTATCCTCAGCCATTTCATGACCCTGAGCCTGACCCTTGAAAAACGCGTGGCAGAAAAGACCTCACAGCTCAAAACCTATGTCCATGCCCTGGAAGAAGCGGCCAACATCAAAAAAGATTTCATTGCCAATATCACCCATGAACTCAGAACGCCTTTAACCCTTATCCGGGGGTGGACCGATTATATCATCAGCGGAGAATTGGGAAAAATACCGGAGCATTTTCTAGAACTCATTCAGAAGGTCAGCCTTCAGACCCTTAACCTTACTGAAAAAATCAATGAACTGCTCAAAATCTCCAAATTCGATGCCGGCATGGGAAAGCTGTCTCTTTACCGGATCAATATTGACGATTATATCTTCCAGATCGTATCCAGCTTCCGGGAACTGACGGACCGGAGCGGGATAGAGCTTCAGTATGCTTGCGAGCCGGAAATAAAGGACGTCTTTGTTGACCGGGAAAAACTGAAGGATATTTTGAACAATCTGATCCGGAATGCCTATAAATTTACGGAAAAAGGTCGCATCAGCGTTACGGTATCCCGCCGGGACGGCATGATCGTCATCAAGGTCAGGGATACGGGGATCGGCATGTCCCCGGAACTGATCCAGAAGGCCTTCCAGCGGTTTCAGCAGGGAGACGGTTCCAAGACCCGGCAGTATGAGGGAACAGGGCTGGGCCTTGCCATTGTTAAGGAGTCCGTTGAAATGATGCACGGCCGCATCACGGCCGAAAGTGTTGAAAACCAATGGACCTGTTTTACCGTTGAAATCCCGGCAAATCTTGAAATTCTTGAACCCGGCCGGGTTGTGGAAAGACGGAAGAAAGAGCGCAGGGCCGCTTCCCAAAATTACCGGTACAATGAGCGCCGGAAAAAAGACAGGCGGGATACCGACCTCGCCGGAATCGGCAGCAGGGATATCATTAAGATAGCGGCCTTTGACAAAACCCTTTCCTCATCCAATGAGATCAAAAAAATTGAATCTCCAAATTCCACGGCCTGCATCATCATTGCCGAAGACAACCCCGGGATCCAGGAATTCCTAGGCAGGGCGCTCAAGGGCTATACCCTGCTCATGGCTCCCAACGGTCAGACCGCCTGGGAAACGATCCAACACACCCGGCCGGATCTTATTATTTCAGATATCATGATGCCTGTTATGGACGGTTATTCCCTGCTGGAGAACATCCGGCTCCATAAAGCGACCACCCATATTCCCGTCATCATGATCACCTCCCTGACGGAACAGGAGGACAGGATCAAATCCCTTCAGATGGGGGCCGATGATTTTCTGACCAAGCCCTTCCATCACCTGGAGCTCCAGGCCAGGGTCAAAAACGTGATCAGTGTTCACAAGCTTGAAAGAGAAAAAACAAGAACAGAACAATTGGAGGTTTTTCTTATGGTACTGGCATCGGCTATTGAATCAAAGGATCAATATACGGGCGGACATGTGGAACGGGTTGCCAATTTTGCGCGGGACCTGGCCCGGAAAGCCAATCTGAGCGAGGATCATGTCAAAGATATTTATATGGGCACCATTGTCCACGATGTCGGAAAAATAGGGATTAAGGATGAAGTGCTCAACAAACCGGGCAGGCTCACCGACGAAGAGTTTGAACATATTAAAGAACATCCCGTCATCGGAAGAAACCTGTTATCCAAGCTGGAGATTGCTCCCATTGCCGTTAGCATTGCCTATAACCACCAGGAGAAATGGGACGGGACAGGATATCCCAGGGGAATCAGAAGGGAAGAGATCCCCATCGAAGCCAGGATCGCCACCATAGCAGATGTCTGGGATGCCATCACCTCGGATCGCCCCTACCGCACCGCCATTCCCATTGACAAAGCCATCCGGATCATGCGTGAGGAACGGGGGAAATCCTTTGATCCCGACCTTTTCGATCTGTTCATGGATGAGGAAGACAAGCTCTATCTGAGATATATCAACACCCAATTATTCAAAGAAGTGTCCTGACAGGCTATCCTACATCTGATGGATGCCCCTGATCCGGTTGATCCGATGTTGGCCGGTCAAACACTTCCATGGTGCTTTGCATCAGGCTGCATGCCCTGATGCGGACCGATTTCTGCCTGGCCAGGGCGACATTTCCCGGAGGAATGTGGTTTGTCCTGTACCATTGGTCCGGATCACCCAGGAATTGGGACAGCTCCAAGAGGGCTTCGTTTTCATCCCTACAGGCTTTGATCAGGCCCGGAATAAATCCTGGGCCGTATTTGTTCTGTGAGATCTTGATGATCTGCCGTCGGGTATCTTCCCACAATCCGTTGGGGTCCAGCAGGATTACGGGTGTGAGGGGATTTTCATGAAGCTTCATGGAGGTGATGGAGATGGCCAGCTCTTCGGCGCTGCCGTAACCGCCGGTATTGATGATGGGAAGGTTGCTGAGTTTTTGAATATGATCCTGGCGGGAAAGGCGGAGCCCTTCATTGTATTTGATCAGGCCGTCACAGGTGGTGAGCGGGGCCTGGTTCTCCCCTTCCAGGTCAATGGCCACGCCGATGCTCATGATATTATACTGCCGGGCCAGGTCGTTGGCCTCCTTCATCAGACCCGGCCCCCCGCCGTGGACCACCCCCATTTCATTGCCGAAGGTTTCGGCCAGAAGTTTTAAGAGGCTGATCATCAGCCGGTTGTCCGCCTCCCGGGTATGGGAGCCGTAAAAGGCGAACCAGTACCTTACCCGATCAAACCGGATCTTGTCGTCCGGTTCCATGAAACAGCCGTGGTAAAAGGTGTAGAGTTTGTCCAGGTTGACATCATACCGCAAAAACTCGCAGTCTGAATGATCGGCATGGGTCAGCCGGATCATTTTCTTGATATAGGAGTCCTCAAAGACGGGATTTTCCGATTCAATCAGAAAGGTTCTGAGCCCGCTTCTCCTGAAGGCATCAATGATTTCGTGTTCCGGGAAATGGTGGCCCATGAATATCCGGCTGTTGACCCCGCCCAGGGCAAACAGTTTTTCCAGGGGATCACGGCATTCATTTTTTCTGTTCAGGTCCGGGTGCTGAAGGGGTTTTCTGGAGGTGCTTTCAAAAATGGCCTGTTTGATGATTTCAAGCTGGGCTTCCCCGTTGGGCTCCCAGGCTTTGGGGATCTGTGTGAAACGCCCCTTGTTCAGGATCATTCCCATGGATTCCGGGTCAATGGCTGAAAAGAGATGATGAATTTCCGAAGTGGTTAAAAGGTCGTGAAGCCTGTACCCGTTCTTGATTCTGGTTTTATCAAGGGGTACGGTCAATGGGTTTTTGGACCGGAAAAACCGGATCCTGACCTTGATCCGGTCCAGACAGATGTCCTGGTCACCGGTATTATACAATTCCACCTGGCGGTCCCGGAAGGTCCGGAATGGATCCAGGATGCAGGCCGGCAGATGCTCAATGCCCTGGTTTTCCGGCTCCACCACCGTATCCACAATGCCGATGATATCTCCCAGGGAAATTTTGACGGCGCCGATAAACAGCTCGCCGGGGCCCAGTGACTTTGTTTTCAGGTCCGTCGGAACCCTTGACCGGATCTTGCTCAGGGCGCTCCGGCCCCTTTTGATGATGGAATTGAGGCTGGATGTGTTGATGGCATGGGGCTCGAATTGATACTGGTAAGGCTCCAGCCGGACGGAGATATAGTCGCAGGTCTTTCCCGTGGCTGGGTCTGTTTCCTCGTTGATGTCAAACCCTTCATAATAGCCGGCCCCGGCCTTTTTTCCCACAAAGAGCCGCTTGTGCAGATAATGCCGCACATCATTGATTCTCAATTCCGGGTCCAGGATGGCGATGCGCCCGATTTCATCCCCTTTCTTAAACAGGTCCAGCACGTTTTTCAAAAGCGGGTTCAGATTCTGGATCAGGCCCCGGAGAAACACACTGGAATTTTCAATGACCGGGCCTTCCCCGCCGGGGGCCAGACCGGTCTTGATCCCGATCTGGGCGTTTCCGCTCCTGGCGGAAAAAATAAAAGGCTTTTTCTCCCTCAGCGCCCCGAGGATATAATCCGACGCATGGGGGAAATAAAACCTTGCATTGACGGTTTCCGCGTCTTTTTTCTTTTTGGCGATATCGTGAACATATCCGTCGGAACTGATGATCTGTGGGATGGTCATACATTTGGCTCCTTGGTCCATCATCTGTTAATTTCCAGGTTTATCAAGCTTTTGTTATGTCTAAATTCTAAAACTCAACCTTGTTTCGTCCATTTTTTTTAGCCGTATAAAGCATATGATCCGCTTTGCCGATTAATTCAGTTTCATCAGATTCAGAAGTAGGGATCATTTCGGATAAACCAATGCTTGCGGTTAGATATTTTCCCGTAGGGGATTGAATATTGGGTATTTTAAGATCAGCCAAACCTCGTAAAATTTGACTGGATAGATTCTTAGCAGCCTCCAAGGATGTATCTCCCCATACCAGTGCGAATTCTTCTCCCCCGTATCGTGCACAGATATCCCCCGGCCTGTTTGCAAAATCCCTCAATAGGGCGCCAACCTTAACCAAACATTTGTCACCGGTTTGGTGGCCATAGGTATCATTTAATAGCTTGAAATGATCGATATCTACAATGGCCAGGCTGATTGGCTTTTTAAGCCTCATGCATCGCTTCCATTCTTCATGAAGGAATTCATCAAAGGTTCGGCGGTTTGGAATTCCGGTCAGACCGTCTATTCTTGCAAGGTTTTTCACCTCTTCTTCTGCAATTTTTCTTTCTGTTATATTCTGATGTAAAATTACGAAGTATTTCTTACCTCTGATTTGAAACGGGGTCACCCGCATCATGAACCATCGCTTCTCTTGAGGACTATGACAAGGGTACTCGAAATAGAATGCGGGTTCCCTCTCTTGTATAACGCTTCTGATGCCGGTTCCTGCATTTGAACCATAATTGTCGCCCATAGATGCTGCTTTATCGCACTCTTCCAGGTAATTTACACCGCTCCAATCATGGCCAATCATACAAGCGTTATTATCCCCAAATGCGGCCCAGCTTTTATTTACGAATTGGATGTTTCCGGCTTCATCGATAACCACAATATGTTCACTAATCGAATCAAGTATGAGGCACAAAAATTCATATGAATTTTCCATATGGGATTTATATCCTCTGCTTTTGGGGGATGCAAGGAGATTTTTGAAAAACCCTCCCCTCAGGCGGTAGAGCCGCCGGAAGGGAGGGGGATGTGAGAGATTTTACGCTTTCAATTCCGGGATATTCCCGAAAAAATCCAGGGCTTCGGGATTTTTCAAGGCGTCCTTGTTTTTCACCTCTTTGCCTTCGATCATTTTTTTCACGGCCAGTTCCACTTTTTTCATGTTCAGGGTATAGGGAACATCCGGGCATTGGATGATCTTGGCCGGAACATGGCGGGGGGAGGCATTGAGCCTTATGTCGGCCATGATCTTTTTTTTCAGGGCCTCGTCGAGTTCGTAGCCGGGAGTCAGCTTCACAAAGAGGATGACACGCACATCGTTGTTCCAGGGCTGGCCCACCACCACGGAGTCTTCCAACTCGGGCATGGCGTCCAGGCGGCGGTAGATCTCGGCCGTGCCGATGCGAACCCCGCCGGGGTTGAGGGTGGCGTCGGACCTACCGTACATGATGACCCCGCCCCGTTCCGTGACCATGATGAAATCCCCGTGGGTCCAGACATTGGGGTATTCGTCAAAATAGGCGGATCTGTATTTGGAGCCGTCGGTGTCTCCCCAGAAATAGATGGGCATGGAGGGGAAGGGGGCCGTGCAGACCAGTTCACCCTGTTTGCCGATGACGGGGCTGGCATTTTCGTCATAGGCAAAGACCTTCATCCCTAAGCCCCGGCATTGGAGTTCGCCGGTGTAGACCGGACCCATGGGGTTGCCCAGGGCAAAGCAGCCGTTGAGGTCGGACCCGCCGGAAATGGAGGCGAGCTGGATGTCTTGTTTGACCTCATTGTAAATGAATTCAAAGTTTTCGTCGGACAGGGGCGACCCCGTGGACAGGACGGATTTCAGGGGAGTCAGGTCAAACTGTTTTCCCGGTTTCACGCCTGCGTTTTTCAGGGCTTCGATATATCCTGCGCTGGTGCCGAAGATGGTGATTCGTTCATCCTGGGCCATTTTCCACAGGGCCTCGGGGCCGGGGTGGAAGGGGTTGCCGTCATAGAGCACCAGGGTGGCCCCCACACTTAAGCTACAGGTG
>Ga0208373_1001752_pt1 | contig 27040 bp, 27 predicted proteins | sample RifOxyC2_FD_184036 | JGI IMG/M metagenome (GOLD analysis project Ga0208373, IMG submission 184036) | Soil microbial communities from Rifle, Colorado - Rifle Oxygen_injection C2 (SPAdes) | ecosystem: Environmental > Terrestrial > Deep subsurface > Rock core/Sediment | place: Rifle, Colorado... | reverse complement strand
TAGGAGGTGGGATTGCATATAATTTAGCCTTAACGAGCAAAAAAACAAAGCAACTTGTCTTAATAGATTGTGCTGGAATAGAAAAAACATTGGACAATCAATTTAAAAGGGATTTTGATAGATTTTTGTTTTACTTAATTCATCCTCAATATTTATTAACCTTTTTAATTCTTGTCAAAGAATTGATTTTATTTACTTTTAAACATTTAATGAATTTTCGCCATATAAAAATTATTAGGAAAGGATTAAATGATTCATTTGGTTATCCGGACAATTTAGAAATACCAACTTCTATTATCTGGGCAAAAGATGACAAAATTTTTCCGGTTGAAATTGCCAAGAAGCTGAAAAAGACAATAAAAAAATCTCAATTATTTATTGTAAATGGAAATCACGACTGGGTACTTTATGAGGAAAATAAATTTATCAACTATCTAAACAAAGCTTTAAGATAAGCTAACTTTATGATATAAAAAAAGAAAACGATGATTTTAAAATATATGAATCCTTTAGATGCTTTGTGTTTATATTTCTTAAAGTAAGGTTTGTGGAAGGCTAGAACTCCATGTAAAACTTATCATCGCTCATCTTGTAAAAGTTTATTGAGTCCTTACCATAAGCGTCCAAGGTATCTTGAGTTACTGGTGTAAGAGGTAAAAGAGCACCGCTCTTTTGTAGTTTTCCCTTTATCCATTGTCCTAAAAGAGAAAGATTACCTCGTGATCGTATGTTTTTGAAATAGTCTCCGCTTGTTTTCATCGGCATAACATAGCCATCATCTGTATATGCCATAAAATCACCCTTTGGATACATGGAATTTGATGTTATTTCTCTATTAGCAATTAGTTCAACCTCATACCATGATCTTGCTAAAACCTTCCCAGTAGTCCTACTCCAACGTCCTTTGCCAAAATATACATTAAGACTTGATCTTTCTTTATCAGCCACTCTTGATAGAGGATAACCTAACTTTGGCAACAAACTTTTATTTACTGTTGCGAGGTCATATTTTGGCAGGTCGTCTAATGTTTCAAGAGAAATCCTCTTGCCATATTCCGAGCTTCCCGGAACTACAATTTCTGCTTTATCAATGACCACTGCATTATCAGGGAGAAACAAAAAGTCCAAAAAAGAAATTAAGCCCGTTTGAGTTTCAGTATCTAGGATTGATACAGTACATTCGATATTTTCAGATAAACCGCTTCTTGAAAAATTAGACGAACCAACGTAAAAATTATTACGGTTTTTGTTTTGAAAATGATAAACCTTGCCATGATACTTTCCGTTGTAGCTTACAAATACCCCACTTCCTCTGCCTGTCTGCTCTAAATTCTTATTAAGGCTGTTCAATAAAGTCAGCTTATTGGCGCTTAACCCTTCGTAGAATGCCATTCCAACTAACAATCGGGATCTTCCACCATTTGCCGCGATTTTTTCAAAGCCGGAATAAAACTTATTGATGATGTCTAATGATACGTAGCCGGAAGCAATAGTGACCCCATCAGAATTATCAAATTCTTTTTCAACTTGATGGAGGAAGTTTCCTCCTGAATGGTCAGTGTTAGTCCACAACATATTTATTCGATCAAAGATAATTGGTTAATTTCTTCAAAATCAACATATCTTAGTGCGTCACCAGATAATGCTTTTAATTCACCATTGTATTTTTTATTATACTTTCCGTCAAATAATTTTTTTAACTCTTTTGCAACCGCTCTTGCTCCGGGAGGAGGAACAGAATTGCCTATTTGTTTCCTGACTTCTGTTGTAGATCCTTCAAATACAAAATCGTCTGGATAACCAAATAGCCTTGCTCTTTCGCGGTTTGTTAGCGGTCTTGGCTCTTCAAAATGATACCCCCAAGTGCCACCACCACCACCAGCAATGATAGTTGACGAAGGCTTATTTCTATTAAGCCTTCTATAAACGTGGCTTATCATTCCCTTAACATAATATGGGCTGTCCTTTGGTATGCTAGTAAAATTACCCCCCTCTGGAATAAGGCTGATTATTTTTTTTGTTCTTTCTTTGATATTGAGATGCTCGTTATTGTATTGAATTTTTTCAACATCTTTCAGCGCTTCACCCGCTGTCGTGTAATTATTTTTGTTATGAGTTGGAACAGGTTTCTCAAAATTATAAGGCAGGTCACTTCGTACCCCAACAATAATCACTCTTTCTCTAATCTGGGGGACTCCATACTCAGCAAAATTATAGAGATTTATGTAAATCCTGTATCCGTAGCCGTCTATTTTTTGGAAATCTTTAACAATTTGTTTAATTGCCATTCCTTTATTGGCAGTTAGTAAACCCTTTACATTTTCTGCTACAAATACTTTAGGAAGTTTTTCTGAAACAGATTTTACAAAATACTTGTATAAATTACCTCTATCTGTATTGATTCCACCGCGTTTCCAAATCATAGAGAAGTCTTGGCAAGGAAATCCGCCGGTTATCACATCGCAATCAGGAAGTTTCCTAAAGTCAACATCAGCAATATCTCCTTCAAAAACATGATTGCCAAAGTTCTTTTTATAGGTTTCACAGGCAGCATGAAAAAAATCGTTTGCCCACACTATGTCAAAACCTTCTTGAACGAAGCCCAAATCCAGACCCCCGCAGCCGGAGAATAATGAAATTACTTTTGGTTTGTTATTCATCATATTATTAGTCTACACAATTTATCATTACCGCGCCATAGATCAAACTATATCAATTTTGCGTTTGCTACTCTTAATCATTTTTACCAATTACCTCCTTTCTTCTGGTGTCATTTCTAAAACTCGGTCTAATAAGTAAGCCTATTCTTCCTGAGAAAGATAGTCCCGTCAATGGCGGGAGACATCTAGTATAATAATTTAATGTCACAGTATTATAACCCAAGAAGAAAATCGTATCTTTACACACCCGGATCATTGTTCCCCTTTCGTTTGAGCCGTTCAAAGATAGATTTGTTTTTGAACTGTCCGCGCTGTTTTTATTTTGATCGATGTCTCGGAGTCGCTCAACCTCCAGGGTATCCTTTTTCCCTAAATTCGGCCGTTGATAAATTATTAAAAAAAGAATTTGATATTCATCGTGCCGATGGAACTCCTCATCCTCTAATGAAAACCTATAAAGTAAACGCAATTCCATTAAAAGATAAAAACATGGATAAATGGCGCGATGCTCTTCGAGGCGGAATCGAACATCTACATCGGGATACAAAATTAAATATTACCGGTGGGATTGATGATATTTGGGTAAACCCAGCCGGTGAGTTTATAATTGTTGACTACAAAGCAACTTCAAAAACGGGAGAGGTGTCATTGGATGCGGATTGGCAGATTGGATATAAAAGACAGATGGAGATTTATCAGTGGCTTTTCCGGAAAAATAATTATAAGGTTTCTACAACAGGTTATTTTGTTTACTGCAATGGAGACGCTGATAAGGCGGCTTTTGACGGAAAGTTAGAATTTGATGTTAAAATATTACCATACGTTGGAGACGATTCTTGGATTGAAAAAACTATTATCGATATTCACAAATGTTTAAACGGAAAACTTCCTGAATCAGGGAAAGATTGTGATTATTGTAAATATCGAGAAGCCATTAATAATATCTTCCCTGTAGGTCAAGCAGCTTTATTTTAAAAATATCCGTCAACGTTTCAATTGTATCACGGATAAAGTTTACATTCTTTGTTTCTACGTGTCTCCAGACAACCGGAACCTCTATTATTTTATATCCAAGTTTTTGTCCCAAGAATATAAATTCGATATCAAATCCGGCCGAGACCGATGAATCTTTTGCAATTCTTTTATCATGAAAAACCTGAAGTTTATCGATAATTTGTAAAGCCGTCGCTCTTTCAAATAATTTAAAACCACATTGAGTGTCCTTTATTCCTTTCAATCCAATTATCATGTTTCTTATAAAAATAAGTCCTTTTGCCATGATTTTTCGCATGAGAGGTGCACCAGCACGACTGTTATTGCGGGAACCAATGATAATTTGACCGCCACTTTCTATTTTAAAAATAAGTTTTTCCACTTCATCAATTGGGGTGGCTAAATCAATATCCGTAAACATAACGTAATCACCCTTAGCTCGTCTGATTCCGGTTAACACGGCGAAAGCTTTACCTTGATGAGAATTTTCAATTAACTTAAATTTTGAAAAAGTTTTTAAATATTTATTTATAATAACTGTCTTTGACGAATCATTTGAACCATCATCAACAATTAATATTTCGGAAAATCTAACGTCCCCGGCTGTATAGTTACCAATTTTATCCAAAACACCCTTTTGGATATTTACTTCCTCGTTGTAGCAGGGAATGATTAGTGAAATTTTCATCTAATTAGTTTATAAATTTTAACACCGCTTACTTCCCACTCACCAACAATTTTATTTGGTGCGAAATAGGCAATATCCCACATGGGATTCCCTATGATAAGATCACACTTTTTTTCGCAGACTACAAAAAGCTCATTGGCTTTTTCCAAGCTATCTTTTTCAAGTGATCTTTTACCCCAGATTTCCAAAAAATACCTATATGTTGAATCTGAATATTTTTCCGGAAGAGCGGTAACTGTATATTTTTTATCTTTAATGTTACTAAAAATCTTTTGGGCAATGGTCTCAGACAATGTAATTTGATTATTCGGAGGATTATGAAAATATGGGTATTTTTGATAGTTTAAAAAAATAAATCCGATCATAAAGAATACAGTTAAATATTTTTCCCAAGTTGACTCTTTAGGAAAAACAAGAAAGTGACTGATGATAATGTAATAGAGCGGGTAAAGAATAACAAAATAATGCGGATATTTTGGTCCGCTATATAAAGACATTCCGAGAATGGTTAATAGAAAGATAAAAAGAAATGTTTTTAAGTTTGAAGATTTTTTTACCAAAGTAAACAAAATAGTAAGAAGAAAAAATAATAAAATATAAATAAAAAATTTGTTCAACGTGATATTGAAAGAATATAAATTCAAATAATAAAAAGAATCAAAAAGACTGTTAAGCTTGGTTAAAAAACTTGTTCCTGAAGATCTAAAAAGAGCCAAGAAAAGTTTGCTATTTAAAAAATTATGACGGAGATCGAAGATAATCAGGGGAGAGGAAAAGAAAACGAAACTAAAGGCAGAAATTAAGAAATTGGGAAATTGGGAAATTAATTGTTTGGCAGATTTTTTATACAGTGATAATAATAACAATAATCCAATCGGGGGAATTAGAAAAAGGGCCAAATAATGGAGTTGAATAGAAAAAGACAGGAATGTTCCAACCAAAGCAAAATAATACCACTTATTTGTTTCTAAACTTTTTATGACAAAATAAACAGTTAACAATGTAAAGAAAGGTAATAAATTTGGATTCCAGGAAAATCTGGAGAACTCAATCATCGTTGAAGAAAAAGTTAGAAAAATTGTTGAGATAATCGCAACTTTATGGTCAAATAACTTTTTTACAATGAGATAGTTAATAAGAATTCCAATAACTGAAATAAAGGCAACGCCAAAAGCTAAGCCTACAGGTTGGTGGTTAAAAAATAATAACCAAGGTGCAATAAAATAATAATAAAATGGCCCAAGATATACCTGACCAACCGAAGTAGGTGGGCCAATAGCAGGGAAATGTTCAAGAGTAATAATTCTATTAACAATAATCGCATCGCGTCCTTGATCTCCTAAAAAAGTTACAAATCCCTCGAATCGATATAAACGTAGAAATATCCCCAAAAGAAACACAACTACTAAAACACGATTATTTGTTAGAATATTAAGTATGCGGCGCATATTTCCTTATTTAATTCTAACAGCTATTGTTCTAATTTCTACCTTTCTTATCTGGTCACCTTTTTTATTGAAAACAGTCAGTATTTTTGGTATTAAAATAGATAATCCAAGTTTCCTTACTATTTATAAACATTATGATGGGCCTTTATATATAATTCCTGCCAAAACATTTTATAATCCTAAAGAAATAGACAACCTTCACGTTACAACAGGGGCGCCAAATAATTATTTTGCGGCCCACCTTCCCCTGTATCCAATTTTAATAAGACTAATGAGCCAAATTAGTCCAATAGGGAATCTGAAGTATCTAAGTTCAATGGTCGGTGTGAATTTACTGGCCACAATAGGATTAGTTTTGTTTTTTTATTATTTGCTCAAGAAGTTTAAACTGACAAAAAGTCCTTTGGTATTAGCGTCAGTTTTATTGTTTTTACCCAGATTTTTGGTTGTCCGCTCAGTTGGTGCCCCCGAAAGTCTGTTTATGTTATTGATATTATTATCACTTTTCTTTTTTGAAAAGACCCAGTTCTGGTTGGCCGGCTTATTCGGTGGCTTTGCTACTATGACAAAAACACCGGGAATACTTTTGTTTGTAGGGTACGGGATAGTGTTTGTTGAGAGACTAATACTGGATTCCCGCCTTCGCGGGAATGACAAATTCCGCATAAACTGGAATTGGTTAGGAATCCTATTAATACCTGCAGGGTTATTAACAGTTTTCGGAATTTACGCTGTCCAATATAAAGATTTTTTTGCCTATTTTCACTCAGGTGATAACATTCATTTAGTTTTTCCTTACTCAGTTTTTAACTTTCAAAAGCCATGGGTTGGGACTGCCTGGATCGAAGATATAATATTCTATTTTTTTATGTATGGACTTGCGATTTACAATTTAAAAGATAGTAAATACAGAAGTTTTTATTACTTCGGTTTAGTTTTTTTTACGGCGACTTTATTTGTTCAACATCGTGATATCAACCGTTATTCTTTACCCCTATGGCCTTTAGCATTAATTGCGTTTGACAAGTTTTTTACGTCCAGAAAATTTTTATTAATTGCTGTAATCTTGCTTCCGGCAATATTTTTATTTGCCTGGAATTTACTTCTTTACAACGTAATGCCAATCAATGATTGGTCTGCGTTTTTGTGATAAAATGAAATATGATGAAATTCTTTCAAAAAAGATGGCATATATTTTTAATTGTCTTCTTAATCGGAGGATTTATTTTTTATAAAAATAGTTCAAATACAACCGCCAAAAATAAAGTTGACAGTTATACGATAAAACGGGAAAATCTTAAGGAAGTTTTGACACTGTCCGGAGAAATTGATGCCAGTGAAAAGGCGACTTTAAAATTCCAAACTTCAGGAAGATTGGCGTGGGTCGGAGTTAAGGAAGGAGATTTTGTAAAAAAATATCAAACATTAGCGAGCTTAGATCAGCGAGATATAAAAAATCGTTTGCAAAAATATTTGAACACTTACTCAGTTAGTCGCAACGGATTTGAACAAACAATAGATGACAATTGGAACTTACAATACGATTTGAGTGAAAGCATAAGACAAGAGGCGGAAAGAGTACTTAAAAATAACCAATACAGCCTTGAGAATGCAGTCTTAGATGTTGAATATCAAAATCTAAGTCTTGAATACGCCAATCTATGGACACCGATTGAAGGAATTGTCACCCATGTATCCGTACCTTTTGCCGGAGTAAATATTACCCCGGCTGGAGCTGATTTTGAAGTTGTTAATCCAAAAACTTTATTTTTTTCTGTTGCTGCCGAACAGGGAGATGTTATTGATCTTAAAGAGGGCACAATTGGAGATATAAGTTTTGATGCTTTTCCTGAAAAAAGATTTAAAGCGAGTATATCTTATATTTCCTTTTCACCCAAAGAAGGTGAAACGGGTACTGTTTATGAATTACGACTTAAATTTGACAATGAGACAATGAATCTTCCTTTGAAATTAGCCATGACCGGTGACGTTGACTTCTTAATCAAACAAGAAAAAAATGTATTATCAGCCCCGTCATCGTTCATCAAAAAAGATGGGAAAGGTGATTATGTATATGTTGGAGGACCAGATAAAAAAGTAAAAAAATATATTAATCTTTCTCAAGAGATTGACGGAAAATATATTATTACAAACGGACTTCAAGAAAAAGAAATAATTTATGATTAGACTGGATAAGGTTGTTAAAAGCTATAAGATTGACGAGGAAACCACTTTTTATGCACTAAAAGAATCGACAGTAGAAATAAAAGAGAAGGAGTTTGTTTCGATAATAGGTCCTTCAGGATCGGGTAAATCTACCCTTATGCATTTAATTGGTCTCCTTGATAAGCCAACCAGCGGAGAAATAATAATTCAAGGAAAAAAAACATCAGGTCTTAATGATGACCAGATTTCCTCACTTCGTAATGAATTCATCGGATTTGTATTTCAACAGTTTAATCTTATTCCCAAATTAACAGTCTTAGAGAATATTCTTTTACCGTCTTTTTATGCAAGAAAGAAACTGGAATATAATCCAAAAGAAAAGGCTTTAGAACTTATTAAAAGATTTGGGCTACAAGGCAAAGAGAATTCATATCCTAATAAGATATCTGGTGGTCAACAGCAGAGAGTGTCTATTTTACGGGCATTAATTATGGAACCAAAACTTATTTTGGCAGATGAACCAACTGGTAATCTTGATAGTAAAACCGGAACGGAAATAATGAAAATGCTTAAAACCTTAAATGAAGATGAAAAAATCACAATAGCAATTGTCACCCACGAAGTAGATATAGCAAAATACGGCAAAAGGACAATTCACGTCAAAGATGGAAAGGTTGTTTAAATTAGTTTTAAATATTATATGGGATATTTTTTATTTATAGTTAGATCAGCGCTTGATGATTTTAGAAGAAGTAAAATACAGACATTTCTGACGTCGCTCGGCATTTTGATTGGAGTTTTTGCAGTCGTTACTTTAACAGCAATGGGTTTGGGTTTAAAAAAATATATATCAGATCAGTTTGATGCTTTAGGAAGTAATACTTTATTCGTGACGCCGGGAAAGCTACTCGAAAGTGGAGGAATGGGTGCTTCTTCACTCCTTGGAAACCGTTTTGATTTAAAGGATCTAAACAGTTTAAAGCGAGTTCGTAGTATTAAATCAATAACTCCACTTTCATCCAAGTCCGGAGCTGCACAGGGAACTAAAAAATCTGAATTTTCAACAATATTTTTTTCTTCAGACGTTTTTTTTGACATTTCAGGATTTGAAATAGAAAAGGGTAGGTTCTTTGATAAGCGAGATGTGGACAAAAGAGCTAAGGTACTTGTGGCCGGTCCAAAAATTGCCGAAAAACTTTTTGGTTCAATTAGTGAAGCGCTTGATAAAAAAGTATCGATTGATAATGTCAGCTTCACTATTATTGGTGTAATAAAAAGTAAGGGGGGGGGAGGATTTGGGGGCCCGGACTATGACTCATATTTTTTTGGACCTTTTACAACTGGATTTATTTTTGACCCTGATAAAAAATTTATCCGTTTTGCCATGAAGACAGATGAGAATATTAGTATTTTAACGGTTAAAGAAGAAGTAAAAACTCAAATGCTAAAAAGGTATAAAGATGACGAATTTAGTATCGTTGAACCAACAGAAATTTTATCAGTTGTCAATAGAATATTTGAAATTATGAACATCGTTTTAGTTGCAATTGCCAGTATTTCGTTACTTGTTGGTGGAATTGGAATAATGAATATCATGTATGTGACCGTCTCTGACAAAACCAAAGAAGTAGGGATTAGGCGGGCGATTGGCGCTCGAAAAAACGATATCTTATTTCAATTTATTGTTGAAGCTGTGGCTCTTTCTGTCCTTGGAGGGGCTCTTGGAATAGGGCTTGCCTACATTGGAATTTTAATAGTTCAACCATATTTTCCAGCCTATATGGACGTAACTTCAGTTGCCTTAGCTCTTGGAGTATCAAGTGCGATTGGGATAGTCTTTGGAGTTTTGCCTGCTCGTAAGGCTGCCAATCTTGAACCGGTCGAAGCTATACGTTATGAATGATCTTGACATATAGGACAAAAAAATGAACTGCGACCATTGTGTTTTATTCGTTTAATAATTGTTTTACAGACAAGACAAGATTTTCCTTCCCGTTGGTAGACTAAAAAGTTTTTTTGGTGCCCACCTCTTGATCCGTCAGGTAATATGAACGCTTCGTCTGCTCCGGATGAACCTAAATCTTTCAAACCTTCTTTAATTGTTTGTTTAATACTTTTGTAAAGTAATTTAACTTCATTTTTTATTAATGAGTTTGATAATCTTTGCGGATGAATTTTAGCAAGAAATAAGGAATCGTTGGTATAAATGTTGCCGATGCCGGTTATAAGATTCTGATCCATAAGCAAAACCTTAATCGGTTTACGAGTTTTGAGAGTTAAGGAGTTAACGAGTTGAGGTGTAAATTTTTTGTCAAGAACATCGACGCCTTTTGGTTTTAGGGGTTGCTCACTGATTTTCATCCAACCAAATTTACGTAGATCATTAAAGAATAATCCCGAGCCGTCAGTGAATTTAATAATCACCCGGGTTGTGTTGGCGGGCATTTTGTATCCGTTAGTAAATGGAATAATATTTTTGAAAACAGCGTGTTCAACATCTTTTGAATAAAGGATTTGACCTGATAATTTAAAATGAATATTTAAATAAATAAAGTTATTCTGTTTACGGGTTAACGGGTTAACGAGTTGAAAGACTAAAACCTTACCATAACGGTCAACAGAAATTATTTTTTTTCCAATTACGTCTTCTTTTTTTCCACCGAAATTTTTTGGGGAGAGAATTTTGATTTCAGAAATTATTTTCCCAAAAATACTGGGAGCAAGTTTTCGTTTAATTGTTTCAACTTCGGGTAGTTCAGGCATGAGCTTTTGATTTAACAAAATTTAAAATATTTTTTTTGAAATTTTCTTCACTAAATCTCTCAGCTGTTATTCTCGCTTCTTTTCTCATTTCCAAATATTTTTCTTCACTAAGTTTATTAAAATCCCCAATTATTTTAATTAGACTTGATTCGACTAATTGGTCAAATAGGAATCCGTTTTTACCGTCAATAACGTATTCTGGGAGCCCACCAGATTTAAAAGCAATTACTGGTAATCCGTAGCCCATTGCTTCAACAGGAGCAATGCCAAATTCTTCATCTTTCGATGCAAACAAAAACGCTTTAGCATTCAGATAAGTTTTTTTGAGTTCTTCATCAGTTAAGTTTCCTAAAAATTTAACAGTTGGTCCAGCCATTTGTTTTAGTCTCTCAAAATCCCGACCGCCACCGACAATTTTTAGATTAAATTTGGTTGCGTTAGCAGCTTTAATAAGAACGTCGATGTGTTTAGCCCGGGCAAGGCGGGAGACAGTGAGAAAATAGGAGGTAGGGGGTAGGGAGTAGGAGGTAGGGAGTTTGTCAGGAATGGAAACGGGCGGATAGATGACAAAAGAGTCGCGGCGGTAGAATTTTTCTATGCGCTTTTTTGTTTCTTCAGAGTTTGCTATTAAATAGTCAGCCCGTTGGGAAGAAGTAAAATCCCAGATTCTTAAGAAATGATTAACGATATATCCATAGATTTTTATTAAAAAATATTTTTGCCATTCGATGGCTGTTTCGTATCCATAAAGGTAGCGGGGAGGGTGGTGGATATAAGAAAAATGAACAGTTGGTTTTTTTGTTTTTATTCCTTTTGACATCCAGCTTCCGGACGAGGAAATAACTAAATCATATTTTGAAAAATCAAAACTTTCCCAAATCAAGGGAGTTAAAAATCGGAACGGGGAATAAAATCTATTTAGGAGGGGAATTTTTCCAAACCAACTTATATAAACTTTCCAGTCTTTAATCAAATTTTTATGAGAACCTAAAGAATTTAAATTAAAAGTAGTTGTATAAACATCGGCGCTCGGATATATCTTTTTGAGCGAAACAAGAACCCGTTCAGCTCCGCCAAACTCCCGAAGTTGATCGTGTACCAATGCGACTTTCATAAATATAATACGAATGATACGAATTTTTATGCAAATGATACGAATTATGCGAATATTCGTATTTTTCGTGGCATTCGTATTTCTTTATTCGTTGTATTCGTATTATAATTAATTTTATGAATATATTAAACGCCATTATTTTGGGAATCGTCGAAGGTGTAACTGAATTCCTTCCAATCTCTTCAACAGCCCATTTGATTATTTCCTCAAAGTTATTAAATATTCCCGCGACGGAGTTTCAAAAGTTTTTTGAAGTTTTTATTCAGTCAGGAGCGATTCTTGCAGTCCTATTTATTTACTGGAAAAAAATATTGGAAAATAAGAATTTGATGATTAATGTCATTTTGTCATTTATACCAACGGCGATCGTCGGATTTTTACTACACAAAATAATTAAGGGGGTATTTTTTGAGAGTTTCACTTTGATAGCGAGCAGTTTATTTGTTATTGGTTTAGCGTTTATAGCGTTTGAATATTTGTTAAAAAGAAAAATTATAAAAACCGATAAAAAAATTCTTCAAATGACAGTTATTCAGGCTTTGTTGATCGGAGTAGGGCAATCAATAGCCGTTGTTCCGGGAATATCAAGGGCGGGGGCAGTTATTTTAATAATGATGATAATGGGATTTAACAGGGAAGAATCGGCATTATATTCATTTGTTTTGGCAGTTCCAACTTTACTTGCGGCGTCGACTTTTGATTTTTTAAAAACTGATCCTCAGTTAATTTTTTCCAGTAATAACCCGTTATTTTTACTGATAGGTTTAACAACGGCATTTTTCAGTGCTTTATTAGCAATCAAATGGTTTATCAAATTCCTGCAGAATAATTCCTTATCTTATTTCGGAGTTTATAGAATAGGACTGGCTTTAATTATAATGCTTGATTTTTAATAAATTAGGTATATTATATATTCTGATATGGATCAACAAAGAAATAAATCTACATGGAAAACAAAAGCAGGATTAGCTCAAATGCTTAAAGGTGGAGTAATTATGGATGTTGTGACAGTTGAACATGCCAAAATAGCAGAAGAAGCTGGTGCAGTTGCCGTGATGGCTCTTGAGAGAGTTCCTTCAGATATTCGAGCAAATGGTGGTGTAGCCAGAATGAGTGACCCTGAATTAATAAAAAAAATTGCTAACGCCGTAACGATTCCTGTTATGGCTAAAGTTCGCATCGGTCATTTTGTTGAAGCTCAAATACTTGAAACTTTAGAAATAGATTATATTGATGAGAGTGAAGTACTAACCCCGGCGGATGAAGAAAATCATATCAATAAACATAATTTTAAAATTCCTTTTGTTTGTGGTTGCCGCAATTTAGGCGAGGCTTTGCGCCGGATTTCAGAAGGAGCAGCGATGATTCGTACTAAAGGCGAAGCGGGAACTGGGAATGTAGTTGAAGCAGTAAGACATGCACGAACAGTTTTTGCGGAAATTAGAAAATTAAGAAGTATGAATGAAGATGAATTGTTTACGGCTGCAAAAATTTTTCAGGCACCTTATGAACTTGTTAAAGAGGTTGCAAAAACTGGGAGATTACCGGTAGTCAATTTTGCTGCTGGAGGAATTGCTACTCCCGCAGATGCAGCTCTTCTTATGCAATTGGGGGTTGATGGTGTTTTTGTCGGCTCAGGGATATTTAAGTCAAAAAATCCGGTTAAACGTGCTAAAGCTATCGTTGAGGCGACGACACATTATAATGACCCCCAAATTATTGCTAAAGTTAGCCGTGGTTTAGGCGAAGCAATGGCTGGGATAGAAATTAGTTCAATTCCACAAAATCAATTATTAGCAAAACGAGGATGGTAAAAAAAATAAAAGTAGGGATATTAGCTCTTCAAGGAGATTTTCGTGAACATTTGGAGACATTACAAAAAATAGGCGTAGAATCCTTGTTGATAAAATTACCTGAACACCTAAAATTAGTTGACCGCTTAATTATTCCGGGTGGCGAAAGTACTACAATCGGGAAACTTCTTACTCTATACAATTTAATTGAGCCAATACAAAAACGGGTTAATGAGGGTATGCCGATTTGGGGAACTTGTGCTGGAGCAATATTAATGGCAAAACATATCAGTGATGGTTTACCGAATCAAAACTCTCTTAGGTTAATGGAAATTACGGCAAAAAGAAATGCTTTTGGCAGTCAATTAGATAGCTTTGAAACTGATCTCAAAATCAAACAAATAGGAATAGCTCCATTACATGTAGTATTTATTCGAGCGCCAATTTTAAAATTACCCGGAAATAATGTAGAAATTTTATCTATGTTAGATAATAAATATATCGTGGCTGTAAGACAAAATAAAATGATCGCAACGTGTTTTCATCCAGAGCTTACAAATGACACACGCTTTCATAAATACTTCCTTAGTTTATGATCTATTTTTTTTGCGTGTGCCGAGAGTCAGAGTCGAACTGACATCTGGGGTTTTTCAGACCTCCGCCGTGACCACCTTGGCTATCTCGGCAAAAAATTTGTGCACCAGGATGGGATCGAACCATCGACCTCGTGTTTATAAGACACGCGCTCTAACCACTGAGCTACAAGTGCTATTATAATTCTTTTAGTATATCAAAAACTGACGATTTTCTTTGAGTAATAATCTGCAACGCCCTGAATACTCATGAGAATTTTTTCTTTTATCACCGTATTATGAACTACTAATGCGCAAGTACCATGACCAAACCCCTTTTGATCAATATCATTTTTTTTACTTTTTTTTATATAAGGCCTGATAAATTGACTCTTAGGAATATCCAATTGTTTGCTCCAATAATTAATTTCCTCAATTACATTCATGTCTTTGTACAAATGTAAGTGTATCTTCATATCTTTTTCGCTAATATTTAATGCTTTTAAATACCAATATTTTGTAAATTTCAAAACACCCGGATCATTATTATTAACACTAATCGTATGTGAACTTGCTTTATTACCTTCTCCCCAGTATAAAAACAAACCAGAAATCAATAAATCTTTCTTAGAAAATGGAAATAATATTTGTTTAGCTTCTTTTAAATATTCTTCTAATCGTTTTTCTCGTTTTATTCTCATTGTTTCTCGAAATCTTTCTATTATTTGGTATTTTATTTTGTCGATTCTCAATAATTGTTCATCTGAAAGGGGGTACGGCCTCAACCAGATACTTAAAGTGCTTTTACTAACGTTAATTGTTTTTCGTATTTCTGAAAAAGATAAGCCTTTTTTTCGAAGTATTATTGCTTTTCTTCTGTCAATAATTTTTGCCATAATCGAACAAAGTAATTATAAACAGGGAACATAGTTCTATAGTAGTATAAATATATCTAGAAATCAATCGGGTAGTTGTGCAGTTTATTAACTACAGATCCATTTTATCCTAAAAGTATATCAAATACTTTCACTTTATGTAATTTTAAATTAAGGGAGCAAAAAATATAGAAGTAAGACAAATTGCTTATATAAAATCATTTTTTATAAACTGATTTATAGGTATTTAATGTCTCTCCACAAATTTGTGGGGCAATGCTGGCAAATATCTGTGCCCAGTCCAAAGTATTATCTCCGGCATAATGATAAAATTCATCATCATCGGGATTGTTACTACCAATATTATCTCCGCAGATTGATTTTAAATTATTTTCAAGGATAGTTACCGGCGAAACATTTTTACCGTAACCAATAACGTGGTAAAATACACCCGAAGTTTTTTTGGCATCGGCAACATTAATTGCAGTTGTATCAGCTAAAGGACAATGAAGTTGTAAATAAGAATTACTTGTACAGGTTGGTGGAGTAGGATTGGTACAATTATTTCCGGCATTATATGATGTACAGCTACTGATATTTCTATTCCCGATTCCATCGGACATCATAATCACGTATTTTCTATTTAGTGAACCGGAAAGTAAATCAGCAGATCTGGCCACAGAGCACTCAAGGCACGTATATTGATCAGAAGAAGTATAACTAACGTTACTGATAAAATTTCTTATAGTTGTTAAACCAGTTAAGCTGTTAGTCAACGGCAAAGTAGTTACTCTATAATTATTTCCTGCCCACGCAACCACACCGATTCGAACATTATTTCTTGACGCTGTAGATTGACTTTCAATCAAACTAATAAAAGCCAAAGCAGCATTTTTTTCTGCTGTAAACTTAACCACTCCATTTACATCCGTTGTTCCCATCGTACCAGATCGATCAAGAGCTAAAACAATATCTACAGGATTATCCGTGCATGGAGGAACTGTCGGAGTCGGTGGTACTGGAGTAAGAGTTGGCGTAACTGTTGGAGTTGGAATTACTATTTGGACATCACAACTACCAACAACGACTGGGGTCGGGGTTGCGTATTGAGCTCGGGGAACACGCATTGATAAATTTTCCTGTTTGTTTAATAAATTTGGAAGAACGATTGATCCTATTCCGACTATTACAACACCAACAATAACTAAAATATTTACAATCTGTTTTATTGTCAAGCCTTTTTTTACCATATTGTTTGCTGTTAAATCCATAGTATTATATTGGTGTTACTGCCGTCACTCTAACTCTATGAGTGCCGTAAGTACTAAATGTATATCTATAAGTGGCTGTCCAAACATTATTAATTAGTATAGCCGGTACAACGACCGTGTCTCTGGCTACTCCATTAATAGATAGTTGAAAAGTCATACTTCTGACTTGTTGACCGTTGTTATTTGCTTCGGCAGTAAAAGTGACTTCATCACCGTGTTTGACGGTACTCAAATTACTGGTAATCTCAACCGTCCCAAGGTATTCTTTCATTTGTTGACAGATTAAAGGAGGTGTCGGGGTTGGAGTTTTAGTTGGTGTCACTGTTGGTCTTCTGGTTGGAGTAGGTGTCCTTGTTGGAGTTGGTGTTCGAGTTTTGATTGGAGTTGGAGTAGCAGGACCAGAACATCCACAGGTGTTTTTTTTACATGTCAGTCTCCAATCCTGAAGATGATCACCGCTAGCATTATAATAATTTCTTATTTTCACATTTTTGACAAAGATATCGTCATGGGTATTACACATTATTTTGGCGACGTAATCTTCAGCTGGAGGACCATTGGTCAGATCAATGGTAACATTTTTTAAATATTGTGCTCCCTGCGTACAAACTCGAGTTTTTCCAATTGGACAACATCCACAGTTCCATGAACATGTAGCCATATATGGTTTACTAACATTACAAGTGGAGCCAATTTTTGAAGGCCATAAATATTCATTACAAGTAGATTTATAAAGACAGTCGGTCTTATTTTGTGCCTTAGCTTCGGCGGATGACCCACACGAAAGAGCTGTTCCGGCCGGACATTTAGTATATACATAAGGAGGATTTTTAGGGGCATTCGTAGGATTAGGAACACCCGGAAGTGTACAATAATCATTGTATGGTGGCGATTGAGGTGGGTAAACTTCTACACATTTATAAAAGGCCGGACAACATGTTCCGCGTGTTCCATATAACTCTCCACCTCCAGGACACCATTGATATGAACCACCGTTATTAATAGCCTTGAGACATTGTGCTTCAGTGGTATGAGGTTTTTCTGTGGGAGTGGGAGAAGCTTGTGCCTCAACAAAAGCGAACTGACCCGAGACAAATACGAAGAAAAAATATGCAATAAAAACTAAGAATATTTTTTGAAGAATTTTCACAATATTTTAAATATAAAGAAAGAATTCTCGCGTGTCAAGGCCTATTTTACGGGCGTAAATTTTTTTGTGGACTCGAGGGGAGTCGAACCCCTGATTTCCGCAATGCGAATGCGGCGTTCTACCAACTGAACTACGAGCCCTTCAAAACCCTGTGTCCCCGGGCAGAATTGCCCATGAACCACTTCGGGTTCAGGGTAAAAGCTGCCATCATGTGACTCTAGGGGGAATTGAACCTCCATTTTCAGTTCCGGAAACTGATGCTCTATCCGTTGAGCTATAGAGTCGCATATCCGTTGCTTGCCCTCCGAAGCTAAAAGCGTAGGAGGGAAATACGGAGACAGCCATATTATTATAACTAATAATTCTCGTATTGTTTTACTTATTCCACTTTGATAAAATGGCCAGAATATATGCAAAGAAAAATATCTTCGACAATGTTCTCTCAACATCCTGATCACGGAAGCAAGCCATATTGGCAAAAAAGTGCCTTTATAAAAACCGGAGATGAAATAAAAGAAAGCTACTTATCATTTTCCGAATTAGGTACATCCGAATATAAATGGGACTGGGAGGGAAAATACGTCGATGAATCGGTTATTGAAAAACTTCTTAGTGAATATAATAGTTATTTTAAAAAAAATCCCTTGGGAAAAGAAAAATTCCTGACTTTCCGGTTACCTAATCCAAAAGTTGAGACAGAATTCCGGCTTGGTCGGGCGTTTATGGGAATATTGGGAGCAGCCGGACTATCCAAAAAAATCGGAGTTCACAGCCCGCCATTATTTGAAGTAATTCTACCAATGACCGAATCGGCCGAAGAAATGATTGCGATCCAAGAAGCCTTTAAAGAAATTGCATCACTTAAACATGTCCTTTATGGTTTTGGAGAAGCAAGTTTGAAACATATAGAAATAATTCCATTATTTGAACAGGTAAATACCATCATTAAATCCGATCAGCTATTAGAAAAATATTTAAGACTGCATCAGAAAATTTTTCACTTTAGACCGGTCTATCTTCGACCTTATTTAGCCCGCTCTGATCCGGCCCTGAATTCCGGGTTGGTACCGACGGTTTTGGCAATAAAAATCGGACTTTCACACTATGTTGAATTTGAAAAGAAATATAAAATAAAACTCTATCCAATTATTGGCTCTGCCTCGCTTCCTTTTCGGGGTGGCTTAACGCCAAATACAGTTGAACAATTTTGCCGGGAATATTCCGGTATCAAAACGACGCTTATACAAAGCGCCTTCCGTTATGATTATGAAAAAAAATCAGTCATTAAGGCAATAAAAAAAATCGAAAAAATTCTTCCCCGGGGAAAAGCTGTTTTAGTTTCCAGTGATGAAGAAAAATCGTTAATTAAATTAATTCCGATTTTTGAAAAATTTTATCGTAGCTCTGTTGAACAGCTATCATCTTTAATTAACATCGTTGCCTCAGAGCTTCCAAAGAGACGAGAAAGAGTCTTACATATTGGGCTTTTTGGATATTCACGCGGGGTCGGAAAAGTTACCTTACCACGGGCAATCGGATTTACAGGTGCCCTATACTCATTAGGTATCCCTCCGGAAATAATAGGGACGGGGAGAGGAATAAAATACGCAATTGAAAATGATCAGATCAAATTGTTAGAAAAATATTATTTAAATTTAAAAGATGATTTAAGAAAAGCCGGCCGGTTTGTCCAAAAGGATGAAATAATAAAATTAGCCGAAGATTCTCAAGTTTGGAAAGATATCTTGGTAGATATTGAGGAAATTGAAAAATATTTAGGGGAAAAATTGGAACCAAAATCAAAAAATGACAGGGAACATTTTGAAATTGTAAAAAATCTTCATGAAAAAATGGATTTAGGAAAAAATTATCAAATTTATCTCAATCGTCTATCTATTTTGCGAAAAAGTTTAGGTTAAATAATCCTCTTGCAATTTTTTTTTAAAAATATATTATTATCGGAACAATGAATATTGTCAACATTTCAGGTCGACTTCAGAGAGTTCTTGCTTCGCCAATCAGGAAATTGATTCCTTATGCTAATGAGGCCAAGAGACAAGGTATTAAAGTCTACCATTTGAACATAGGTGACCCAGATATTAAAACCCCGGAAGTAATGATTGATGTTTTGAAAAAATGGACAATCAATCCAATTCCTTATAGTCAGTCGCATGGAGATCCAAGTTTTTTGAAGTCATTAGTAACATATTATAATAAATTAAACTATTCTTTTGTTGAAAATAATCATATTCAAATAACAATTGGTGGATCAGAAGCTATTTCAATGGCTTTTTTTGGTATTTGTCAACCAGAAGAAGAAATAATTGTATTCGAACCTTATTATACTAATTATAATTCTTATGCAGTTATAAATGGAGTCAGATTAGTTCCAGTTTTAACAAGAAAAGAAACTAATTTTCACTTACCGGAAAAAAAAGAGATAGAGAAAAAAATTAATAAAAAAACCAAAGCAATTCTTATCTGTAATCCAGGCAATCCAACCGGAACGGTTTACACAAAAGAAGAAATGGAAATGTTGATTGAAATCTGTGAAAAAAACAATTTATTTTTGATATCTGACGAAGTTTATCGTGAATTTGTCTATGACGGTAAAAAACATATTTCAATTCTTAATTATATGCAAAAATTTCCGAAACAAACAATTCTCGTTGACAGTCTTTCTAAGCGTTATGGTCTTTGTGGTGTTAGACTGGGGATGCTTGTTTCATTAAATGAGGAATTAATGGCTGGAACATTACGGATAGCTCAAGGAAGATTATCTGCTGGGTTTGTTGATCAGACAATGGCTGAGAAACTAAGTGAAGTTAAGGATTCTTACTTTACAGAAGTTCATAAAGAATATCAGACGCGGCGTAATGTTCTCTATAAAGGATTAAAATCTATTCCAGGAGTTTATTTGGAGAGACCAGAAGGGGCCTTTTATACAATAGTTAAATTACCGATTAAAGATAGTGAAGACTTTTGTCAATGGTTGTTAGAAAAATTTAGTTATAAAAATGAAACCGTCATGTTAGCACCGGCAGCTGGTTTTTACGGAACTAAAGATATGGGAAAAAATGAGGTTAGAATTGCTTATGTACTAAACTGTAATGATTTGAAAAAAGCGATTGAGATATTACGCCGCGCTCTGGTAGAATATTGACATTGCGGGCGTAGTTTACCGGTAAAATGCCTCCTTGCCAAGGAGGAGACAGAGGGTCCAATTCCCTTCGCCCGCTCTAGAGCTACTTGACAAGCTAAAATCGATATTTACTTCAAATATCTTCCAATAAAGATAGTTAACCAAACGAATATTAACAGGCAAAAAATAGTTTCCGAAATAGCGTTAAAGTAATTAATAAATAAAAAAATGTTTGCCATAATTGATTCAACAAGAATTAATAGTTTTGAAAAATGGATAAAATTTTCGTCATTAGTAAGTTTAGCTAAAGAATATTGAGAAAATATCCAAGAAAAAAAAGTAGTAATAAAAATTATAAGGTGAACCAAAGGGAATTGATTTATTGGAAAAAAACTAAATAATCCAAAAGACAAAATTGCAATCAGTAAAACTACGGCCGGTAATGTTTTTAAACGAAGATTATAAAACTTAAAAACATAGTAAGCAAAACTTAGATCCAAAAAACTTTTAATGAAAAATAACGAATTAAAAATTGAAAGATTTTCTTTATCTAAAAAGCGGGCTAAGCTCGAAATTGTGTAATCGGAAAAACTATAATTTGTTGTTTTGACACCCAGATAAAAAGTTGAAGAAAGAAAAAAAAGAATAGAAAGAATCGCATTATATTTAAATATTGCTAAGCGATTTTTTGATTCGTTCATAAAATGATTATAATCCTTGAAGAATCTTTTCGAAAGCTTCTTTGTCTGATGGGTAAGTTAGAATTTTTTTGACTTCATCGGAGGTAACGAATTTTGCGTCAGACATTTCCCAATCATGGTTTTTTGGATCACCGGAAATGTATTCCATAAGAAAATAATAAACGGTTTTCTTGATTAGATTTCCTTCCCATTGATATTCGTAATTAGTGATGATAGGTTTGTTATTAATTATTTTTGCTTTAACTCCTCCCTCTTCTTCAACTTCACGAAGTGCTGCTGTTTTATTAGATTCATTTTTATCTACATCTCCGACGAAGCCTTTAGGGAAGACCCAGCCGTGGTGCTCTGAGTGTTGACAGATAAGCCAAAGATAGGGATTAGGGACTATGGAATAGGGGTTAGACATTTTTTTGTAAACGATACCGCCGGCGGAGACTTGATTAATTATTTTCATAACCGATTGCTTCTTTGATATTTTTAAACCCATCTTTCTCCAATAGTTCTTCCAACTCCAAATTAATTTGAGATATCACTTGAGGTCCTTGGAATATCATACCCGTAATCATTTGTATAAGCGAGGCGCCAAGTTTTATTTTTTTATAGGCATCTTGGCCATTAAAAACTCCTCCACAACCGATTATTATCAATTTATTCTTATATTTTTTGTAAGTTAATTTAATGAGCTCGTTTGATCTTGGTTCGCAAGGTTTACCAGAAAAATTCCCAACTTTAAATTGATTAACTTCTTGTCTATTTAATAATTTGCTATTTCGGTCTTTGAGTAAGTTTCCAATAATTACTCCTTTAATAAATTTATATTTGACAATGATTTCAATAATAGATAAATATTTCGAGTTAGTTAATGAAATGGGCGTTTTAACAAAAACAGGTTTCCTTAACTTTAATCTATCAATAGATTGAAGCAATCGTAAAAGACTTGACGTTTCATAAAAACTGATATCACTGTTTATAAGATTTGGACAGCTGATATTGAGTTCATAATAGCTATTTTTAAGTTTTGAATTTTCGAAGGTTTTAAAAGAGCTGATAATATCTTTGATTGCTTTGTCTGTTGAATCAACACTTTTATTATTTGACATTCCAATACTTATTCCCATTGGGATCTCAAATTTTAAATTATTAAGTTTGTTTACTGTTGTATTTGCTCCCATATTTTTAAAACCTTTATTAACCATCAAAGATTTTGACTTTGGTAATCGGCCTAAACGGGGTCGTGGATTTCCTTCATATGAAAGATTTGTAATCGTCCCCACACTTTGAAATCCAAATCCAAGAGAGTAGAGGATTTGAGTAAGTTTTGCTTCGTAATCAAAACCGGCGGCTAGTCCAATCGGACCGGTAAAATTAATTCCGGCGATTTTTTGTTTTAATTTATACGACTGATAATTAAATTTCCAATTAATATAATTTTTAAAAATAGTTTTTCCTAATAATTCACCAAGTAAAATATGTGAGTTATGAATAAATTCGGCGTCCATCAGAAAAAGAACAGGCTTAATGAGTTTTTGGTAGATAATGGAAATTATGAGTAAACGCAGGGCAAGCCTTTCTTTATGAAAAAATTTAGTTGCAAGAAAAAAAATTGTAAAACTAATTATGGCTGACAACATACAATAAAGACAGATGCTATTTAAAATCGCCAGTTGAATATAGACAAAGTACAAGGAGAAAATAGCCCCGATCATAGATTGAAAGATGATCCAGTATGTAATTATTTTATTTTTATATTTCAGAAGTAAAATTAAAACTATAAAAAGTAAAGAATATTGGATGACTCCAAAAACGGCCAAAGGAACTCCAAATATCACAGAATAAGAACTTCGAAGTACTTTTCCACAGTCCGAAATAATTGGAAAAAATCGGTTAATTGTGCAAGGGGGGATTACCTGACTGAAATGTTCATAAGTCAGATATCCGGCATCAATTATTCCAAACAAGCTTAGCAAAGAAAGTAAAAATATTTTTAGTTTCATACTTTTATTTTTTCCGACTCTTTTGCCATTTCAAAAGTTTTTGGCATAAGGCGTAACTTCGGAATTTCATTAAGCGCATACCAATTATACTCCGAAGCCTCGTTGTTTAAAACAATTGTTGAAGATTCATTTTTTAGCTTACATAAAAAACAGATAAAAATTCCCTGCCACTTATTTCTTACCTCAGTATAAATTTTTGGAATAAGGGAAATAATTTTTATCTCTACACCAAGTTCTTCTACTATTTCCCGTCTGATAGTTTCTTCGGGTGTTTCTCCGAATTCCATTCCACCACCGGGAAAATTCCAAACATACGGATAGAATTCTTTATCTGATTGATCGAAGCTGACACGCTTGGTTATAAGATATTTATTATTTTTTTTGATTAGGGCAATAACTACTGGTTTAATCATTGATCATATTATAACTTTATAGATAAAGAGAGACAATACTCCAAGTCCAAAAAAAATAATCGGTAACGTAAAATTTTTTTTTGATATAACGTTTGAGACGGTCATTTGTTTGTTAGTGCCAAGAATTTGTCCGGTCGTCGGCGTTGGGTCTTCCTCTGTAAGAACTTCAGTGGACGAGGTAGGAATCGGCGTTAGGGTTGGCGTTGCAGTTGACACAGGAGTTGATGTGGGTTGTGGCGCTGAGGTTGGGGATAGTGTCGATTTCGGAGTCGATAATAGGGTATTTGTTGGCGTCGCTGTTGGTGTGATAGACAGAGTTGGAATCGAAGTAAAAGTTGACGGCTCAAAAATTTTTAAAATCCAACTTTTACCAGAAAGACCAATGAGAGCTTGGGCAGTGGTGGTAGAATTTGAAATAGATGAATTTAAACCATAGTCAAAAGCTAAGAATCCTCCATCATCTTTTGATTGCTGGGAAATTAACCAATTTTTAATCTGTGCCGATGGAGTTGAATCCTGCATATCTAAAACATTAAAAGCCATCAAAACCCAGCCTGAAGTATCAGAGTCGCTTAATCCGAAATATCCATAACCACCGTCAGTGACTTGATTTGTTAAAAGATAATTTTTTGCTCGATCGATGGCATTATCTAATTCTGGATTTGTTAGTCCATTTTGTTTAGCAGCAACAAGTACCTGAATTCCGGCTCCGGTCATATCGGCCGAAGTTGAATACCATGCGCATCCGGGGGCGGAAAAACCAAATCCGCCATCAAGAGAATCTTGCTTTGAAATTAAATAGTTTAAAACATTCTGTTTTATTTCCGGATTAGAAGTTGTTCCGGCTGAAATTTCCGCCAGAAGTCCGAAGATATCATCATTCAAAGAGCATTCATCCCCAATTTGATTATTGATATAAAAACTTTCTAATTTAGCAATGTAGTTTACGCCGCCATAATTTGTTGGGTCTCCGTTAATCGCAACAATTGATAAAATTCTTGTTTCCCAGTCAGTGGCCGCTGATGGCTCACTGGGAATATTTCCAATTAAAAAATCTTGTAATGAAACAGACGGATTTTTAACTGTTGAAATATCAATTCCGTTTGCGGCAAAAGCAATTGCCGACCACTGTGATGGAGCCGAAAATCCAGTATTAATTCTGCCGGTTGCGTCCTGTTTTAACTTCAGGTAATTTAATCCGTCATCAATCACGGCATCCGCCGAAACGATTTTAACGACTGGTGAAAAAAATAAGACAGATAATATTAAGATCAGTATTTTAAAGTTTTTCATTGGTTTCCTAAATAATTCCATTCGGTGTTATCTCCGTCATTAACTTTTATATAACTACAACCTTGACTGGGGGATTGGCCGTTAATTTTAAAAATCCACCAAACAGTATTTTCTTTTCCAATCCCATTGATCTGATAGACGGCATTTGTTCCCATATCATTGTTGTATCGCATATTAAGACTTTGTATTTTTCCTTGTGAAAGAGCTTGGGTTAAGACGTCACATTGATTAGCACCGGCGGGTAAATCTATTGTTTCAACTGATGAACCGCCAATTGACAGCGAAACTTTAAGACCCTGTGGTTGCCCCTCCTTCGCTGAAGCTTCGGCGGGCGATGGAGGAACTAGTGTATTTGTGGGAAGAACGATTGCTTGTGTTGGTGCTATTGTTGTGGATGGATGAAATTGGACAGAGTCAGATGGAATCGGATTTAATCGGGTAGAAACGGTTGAAGTCGGTTGAACCCGTTTAATCGGTTTAATCAGTTGAATCGACTTGTTTCTATTTGAATATATAAATGTAGCTCCTGCAAGAAGAAAGAAAACTATCGCCGAAATTTTAAAAATATTTCTTTTAAGCATAAACCTTAGACTTTTCGCTCGAAAGTCAAATATCGGTAAAAGCAAAGGTAAGTTTTCTGGCTTTAACAGTTACGGCATAGCCACGGATTTGTCACCGTGATTTCCTTTTAAGTCTTGGTAGACCCCTTTGTCAAACTAAGATCCAACTATACAACAAGGATTAACATTTTGTCAAATGATTTAATCGAGTTGCATGGCAATTAGTGTTACCGAGCTAAGCTTTTTTAGGGGGCGTTGCTTGATTTAAAACTGTTACCGAACGATACTCTTTAATTTGTCTCAATTTCTTCCTTAAATTTCTTTGTAACTCAGCTGGATTTAGTCTTGAATATTCAGCTTTTAATTTGTCTTTAACTTCTTGAGAAATTTTATCAGATTCCATTAACCTTTGGTAAGGAGTTTTAGCAATCTCATACGATTTTTGGTTTTTTCCATTTACCCTAACTTTTTCTTTTAATTTTAAGGTTGTATAAAAATAGTTGGTAAGTAGCCTATGTTCATTTTGAACATATCATTGATAATCTCAACTAACTTCGGGTCTGTGATTCGGTCATAACCCACCACTCGTCTAATCGACTGGTAGTTTTTGCCTTCAATATGGGCTTGATCATTTTTATGATATGAACGGCTACGGGTGTATGAGATTTTATTTCGATCACAGTATCCTTTAAGTACCCAATTAACAAATTCGTGTCCGTTATCAAAATCTACTGATAATATTGGAAATGGAAATTGTTTTGTTTTCATTTCATGAAATGCTCCAACTATTTTTGCTTTTGTTTTGTTTAGAAATATTTTCTTTTCATTCCAGTGGGAATAAATATCAAGAATATTTAAAGTCTCCGCGTAATGACCTGACAAACTTTCACCACAGTGAAGAACGCAATCCATCTCAACGTGACCTGGCTCTTTAGTTTCTTTGGCACTAAAATTGGTTCTAATCGGAATTAAGGTTTTAAGTAAAGGAGATTTTTTAGTACCGGACAAACCATACTCTTTTTTTGAGATATCTTTTTCTGCTTCAAGTAGTTTATCAACTGTTGAAAATCTCATCTGGTTTAAAAGTTTTTCTTGATTCCCGTAGAGGTGTATTTCATTAAATTCTTTTAACTTATTTATGATTTCTCCCATCTGAGGCACCAGTCTTTTTGAACAAGGATGACCTGCAGTTTCCCATATGATTTTTAAAGGAACTACTAAATCAAATCCATAAATCTGACTTCTTCCAACATATTTTTTAGCGTATTTAACAGACTTTTTGTTTAATGCCCGTATAGCACTTTTTCGAGCGATATTTAAATTAGCAACAACTTCATTTATGATTGCTATTTTTTCTTTTCGAAAAGTTGTTAATTTGTAACGAAGACGAAGAGCTGAAATATATTCACGTTTTATTGATATGTCCATAGTGTAAAACCGAACT
>Ga0208373_1001749_pt1 | contig 27085 bp, 30 predicted proteins | sample RifOxyC2_FD_184036 | JGI IMG/M metagenome (GOLD analysis project Ga0208373, IMG submission 184036) | Soil microbial communities from Rifle, Colorado - Rifle Oxygen_injection C2 (SPAdes) | ecosystem: Environmental > Terrestrial > Deep subsurface > Rock core/Sediment | place: Rifle, Colorado... | reverse complement strand
GAGCGTCCGCTTCAGCGCATTGAGGTCGGCGCGATAGGTGCGCTGATAGCGGACGTTGACCGGAAACCGCTCGCGTCCTTCGATGGTGGTCGTGATATTGGCTCCCCCGATGGCCGACTCGATCACCATCTCCTGATGGAGCACTTGGGGATCGGAAAAAACCTGCTTCAAATTGTTCACTGGACCGCAGGGCACCCCGGCCTGGTTGAGCAGCTCGATCCACTCGTCCCGTTTTTTGGTCGCTATTATTCCTTGAATTATTTCATTTATTTCACTTCTGTTCTGACGGCGTTTCTGCTGGGTGTCAAAACGCGGGTCGGTGGGGAGATCGTCCCGCTTCAGCGCTGCGCAGAGCTGAATCCAGTTTTTTTCAGCGCTGGGAGCGATGGCAACGGGGCCGTCGGCGGCGTCGAAGAGTCCATAGGGAGAGACAACCATGTGGTCATTGCCGTTGCGGGGCGGAAGCTCCCCGGTCGCGAAATAGGCGGAAGAAGCAAAGGTGAACATGCTGATCAACCCGTCCACCATCGCGGTCTGGATTTCCTGGCCTCGCCCGCTCTTCTCCCGCTCCCGCAGGGCGGCCAATATTCCGAACGCCGCATAGAGCCCCGCGATCGTGTCGCTGATGGGGACTCCGACCCGGAGCGGCGGCATCTGTTCGTTGCCGTTGAGGCTCATAAAGCCCGACATCGCCTGGGCGATGAAATCGAAGGCGGGGCGATCCTTGTAGGGGCCCGATTTGCCGAAGCCGCTGATTGCGGCGTAGATCAAGGAGGGGTTCAGCGCGCTCAATTCCTTGTACCCGAGGCCGAGGCGGTCCATCACCCCCGGCCGGAAATTTTCCACAACGATATCCGCTTTTTCAGCGAGGCGCCGAATGATCTCCTTGCCTTCTGGTTTTTTCATGTCAACCGTAATGGCCCTTTTATTTCTGTTGAGGTTTACGAAATAGGGATTCTCGCCCTTGCCCATGATCCCGGTAACGCGGGACGGATCGCCTTCAGGCGCCTCTATTTTGATGACGTCCGCCCCCAGATCGGCCAGGAGCATTGTGCAGAAAGGACCTGACACGACCCTGGTCAAATCAAGAACCTTTAATCCTGTAAGTGGCATGGCTGGCAACTCCTGTCTTTTAAAATTAATGGGTTATGCCGCAGATTGCGGCCGCCAGTTGGGGATCGCGGGGGCCGCTTTTCATCACCTGCCCGGGCAGTGTTCTGCCGAGAATTGACTCAAGCTGCTGTGCAGCTTCTATAATTTTCAGCAGATCGATGCCGGTATCATACCCCATGTCTTCCAGCATGAAAACCACGTCCTCCGTGGGAAGATTGCCGGCAGCCAGTGGAACGTTCGGGCAGCCGCCGATCCCGCCCAAAGCCGCGTCAAACGTGTCGGCGCCCGCTTCCAGCGCTGCGTAGAGATTGGCCATCGCAGTCCCCCGGTTGTTGTGCAGATGGAGGGAGTAGGGGATTTGGGGGAAGCGGCTCGTGAATCCCCTGATCATTTTAACTATTCTGGTCGGCGTCGCCATTCCCGTCGTATCGGCGAGAATGACCGAGGCTGCGCCGCCATTGATATAGGCGTCGGCGAGGCGATAAACCTCGTCATCCGACACATCGCCCTGGTACGGACAGCCGAAGGCGACGGCCAGGGCGCCCATCACCGGTTTGTTCCGCTCCCGGGCAAGCGTAAAGATTGCCTGCAAATCCGTCACCGACTCCGCCACGGTTCTGCGCACGTTTGCCAGATTATGGGCATCGGTTGTTGAAATCACTACTACCAGCTTATCCGCGCCGTGGTCGAGCGCGAGCTGGGCCCCCTTGAGGTTCGGGACGAGCGGGCTGTGGATGCATCTGTTTTTGGGGAGTCCCGCCATAACTTCCGCCGCGTCGCGCATCTGGGGTATCGCCTTGGGGCTCACAAAGGAGGTGGTTTCCATCTCCGTTATCCCCGCTTCGAGCAGCCGGCGGATGACGGCGATTTTTTTTTCGGTCGGGACGAATTCCGGCCAGGACTGGAAACCGTCGCGGGGCGCGACTTCGCGAATATGTATCTTTCTGGATTCTGACGATTTCATTTAAATCACCCTTCTAAAAAGATATTTTTGTTTTATAGACGTATAGGTCGCCGCGAAAATGGATGCAGGAGACTTCGACCGGCGCTTGGGACATGTCCATGTAGGTATTTTCAACAAGGAACATCGCCTCTCCGAAACCTATTCCCAGTTTTGCGGAGGTATCGATGTCGGCGACGGTTGCGCGCACCATTTGTTCGACGCTGGCCAACTGCACGCCGCAATGATCGCGAAAGACGGTGAGAAAGGGCTGTTTTAAGAACATTTCCTTATTGACGCCGGACATCAGCTCGGGAAGGGCGTAGTTGACGATAAACGAGGCAGGATGTCCATTTAACTTTCTAATCCGCTTCATGCGCCATATCGGGGCACTGCCTTTTGCGTGGAGCAACTCGGCTATCCTTCGGGGACAGGGAACGGTGGCAAGCTCCAGCACCTCTGTCTCCGTCTGCAAATTTCTGGTCAGCGCGGAATCGGCCCAGTTCCAAAAATTGCCGGACAATTTAAGTTCCACAATTTCCTCGGGGCGCTTGGTAACCCTTGTTCCCACGCCCTGTTTCGGTTCTACATACCCCTCCTGAACGAGGATGCTCATCGCCTTGCGGATGGTTATGGTGCTTACCCCGAATTCCTGTTCAAGATCGCGGGCGGGGGCGAGCAGCTCCCCTGCCCGGTATTCCTCCTGCAGGATGCGGCCTTTCAGTGTTTCGGCAAGCTGGACGTAGATGGGTGCTTTTCGATTGTCGCTCATGGCAGGAAGTGTCCCGGAAAGATAGTTTTTAATGATATCAAACGCATATACTGAAAAAAGTCGGCTTTCCACTAAACGACGCCGGTAGCGGAGGACGATCAATTTGTATATGTTTATACAAATATCATGTCTGACTGTCAAGAAAAATATAAATCAATAAAAAATTCGGGCAAGCGATCTACCAAGTGCGAACCTTTTCTGATATTTTTTTGAAATTATTTGCCATCCCGGAATGAGGAGAGGCAAGGACGGCTATTTTTTGAGCGAGGATCGATTGGGAAGCCAGTTCATCCTGAAGGATATGACCGGTATAATGGAGGTCAAAGCCAAGAAACTTCTTGCAGATGGAATTGATATGGGCAAAAAGCCTCACCGCTTCGTTTTCGTTGGCCACGGCGTTGGCGATAATGCCGAAATCCCTGCGTTCAAACACCTGAAACATCACCTTGATCATGGAATAGGCGTCGGTCAGACAGGTAAGCTCCTTGTTGATGATAACGATGTTTTTGGAGGCGAGAAGATTGAACTGCAGGACAACCTCGGAAATGCCGGCGCCGGTGTCAAGAATGATGATGTCGTAATCGGTGAATTCCAGGATCATCGCTTTTACAATCTCAATTTTTTCAAAAAGGAGCTGTGCCATATCTCTGACACCGGAGCTCGAGGGAATCAGATCAAAGCCGCCTTTAGTCGAAATAACCACGTCCCGGAGCTTTTTGTCTCCAAAAATGACATCCTGCAGCGTATGGGGCGGGTTAATCCCCAGCATGATATCGATGTTGGCCAGCCCCAGGTCGCAATCCACGACAAGGATCTTCTTTTTTGCCAGGGCCAGTGTCGTTGCCAGATTGATGGTGGCGAATGTTTTGCCGACACCACCCTTCCCGCTGGTTACTGAGAGGATCAGAGGCTTCTTTTTCATTTCTCGTCCATTTCGTTTATTTCTTCAAACCGCACGGAAAGTGCTTTTCTCTCCGCATTGTTGACAGCCGTGTTTTCAACCCTTGCATCGAGGTCGTGAAAGATATGGTTTTTCCCTGATTTCTTGGCCGTGCAAAGATTATCGTCCGCCAGTTTAAAGAAGTCGTCAACACTCATATTATGAAACGATTTATAAACGGCAAGGCCGATGCTGACGGAGACACGCCGGCCTTCAGCCGTATAAGCCGTGAAATCGGCGCCCTTCAGAGAAGTTTGTATTTGTTTGGAGAGGTCTATGCCTTCGGTAAGTCCGGAAGAGGGCATGATGATAAAAAACTTGTCCACTCCGAAACGGCAGGCAAAATCGGTCGGACGGACGCTTTTGCCCAATAAACCGGCAAACTGGTAGAGGAGCTGGTCTCCTATCGAATGTCCGAAGGTATCATTAATATTCTTGAAATTGTCCAGGTCCAGCGCGATTAATGTGCACGGCTGACCGGTGCGTCTGGCCCGCGCAGTTTCCACCTCCAGTTGCAGATAAAAAAAGCGCTTGTTGTACAACCCCGTCAGTTCATCGGTAAGAAGAAGGGATTTCAGGCGCCCGTTCTCATTTTCCAACTTCTCCACATGTCTTAGCCGTTCATCATCCGACGGAGCTTGTTTTCGCTTTTTCGTCTCAGGCATTTTTTACCCCGACCGTTATGCTGAAAGATATCCCCCGCAAGTGTCGTTCTCCGCCCTGTCCAATACCTTATCTATTCGCATTCGTTAGCATTCGCAATAATCACAAGTGACAACCATCAGTGAAGGGTTCTTTACACTATATTCGGCCTATATAAAACAAAATTTTTTTCAGAAAAGGGGACGGTTCTATTTTCTCCTCCGCAGAAAAGGGGACGGTTCTATTTTTCCCTCCGGATAATGCCAATAAATAGAACAGTCCCCTTTATTTGTTAATAAATAGAACCGTCCCCTTTATTTGTTTTCCAGGTAGCCGAATTCCTTAAGGAAACGAGGGTTGCTGGTCCAGTCTTTCGCAACGCGGACAAACAGCTCCAGAAAGACCCGGGAAGCGAAGAACCGCTCCATCTCCAGTCGCGCTTTCGTGCCTATTTCCTTGAGCATTGCGCCCCCCTTGCCGATGATGATTCCCTTTTGCGAATCCTTTTCGACGTTTATCGTAGCCGTAATGCGGATCAGGTTTTTGGCTTCGTCTTCCCGGAAAGAGTCCACGACTACGGCGGTAACATAGGGGATTTCCTGATGCAGGCGCAGGGTGATCTTCTCTCTGATGATTTCGGCGGCGATAAAGCGCTCGGAACGATCGGTCATCATCTCCTCGGGGAAGTAGCGAGGTCCCTCGGGAAGGAGCTTCCCAATCTCTGCGACGAGGTGTTCGACCCCGTCATTTTTTAATGCGGAAATGGGAATGATTTCGCGAAACGGGTAAAGGGCGCGAAAGGAATCGATAAGGGGCAGAAGGAGCTTCTTGTCGACAAGATCGGTTTTGTTGATCACCAGGATTACCGGGACTGGTAAGCCTGCCAGCGACTCGATGATGAAGCGATCATCGCTGCGAGGCGCCGTGCCCGCTTCGACCAGAAGCAGAAGCAGATCAACATCCCCGATGGTTCCGGATGCCGCCTCCACCATGGCTCTGCCCAGAGGGGTTTTGGCCTTGTGGATGCCCGGCGTGTCGAGGAAGATCAGTTGCCCCGGGTTCGGTTCCGGGAGGTTTTTAATCCCCATGATCCGGTTTCGTGTCGTCTGGGGTTTGCGGGTGGCAATGGCGATCGTCTCCCCGACGAACTCATTCATAAGGGTGGATTTGCCGACGTTGGGCCTGCCGATGATGCCGATGAAACCTGATTTAAACAAATCTGCCTCCGGTTTAAATGAAAAGGCTCCTTTCCATAACCACATTCCTCAAAGGATGGTGAGGGGTTGATATCATGCCGGGACGCTTAGTGCAAACATTTTGCCGATCACTTGTCGCCGTCGGCGGAAAGCCGATAGCCGGCAACTCACATTTGATCAATCCTTCCGGAAAAGTTCGTCCTCAACTTTTTGCCCTCCTCGGAAATGACCAGGGTTCCCTTTGCCAGCGAGGGGTCAACTGTCAATCGTATGTTTTTAAACCCGTGGCGACTCTTGAGCGTGGCCATGTTTTCCCGCCGCAGACCCTGGATGTTGGAAAGGTCGCTCGGGGAGACGATAAACCGGATTTCCTTTTTTCTTTCGTCGGTAACATCGAGCAGCCCTTCCGCCATTTCGAGAAAGATTGCCGCCTCGACAAGCGCCCGAAATGCCTGATGAAACGGCCCCGCGATAATGGCCCCCGGTTCTTCCAGCTCACCCGTTGTCTGCAGGCCAAGGCGGATAACGGGAATGCCCGCTATTGCAAACTTCCTGAGAGCCTCTTTGGATATCTCAATTGCCTCCTGAATGCTGAGCGGCCGATATTTCCCCTCCCTGAAATCTTTGGCCAGGGCGGTGTTCTTAAGGACGATAGTCGGATGTATCCGCACCGTGTCGGGACGAAGAGCGATCGTCTTTGCGACGGTTGCGGCGAAGCGCTCCGGGGTGTCCCCGGGCAGTCCGGCCATCAGGTGAATCCCGGTTGCGAATCCCCTTTCTTTGAGCAGTTGGATCGCCCGGATATTGTCCGTCGCGGTGTGACCCCGCCGGGATTGGAGGAGAACCTCGTCGTCAAAGGACTGCGCCCCGATCTCGACGGTAGCTGCTCCCGATAGTCTTAAAAAATCGAGATTATCGACGTCGATCTCGTCCGGGCGGGTGGAAATCCGGATGCTGTCAACCTTGCCCGCATTCAAAAAAGGGGCGGCGAGCTTGAGCAGTCTTTCCTGTTCTGAATGTTCCATCCCGGTGAAGGTTCCTCCGTAAAAGGCGATCTGGGTGGTTCCCTTCTTTCGGGACGGTCTTTCCAGGTGGCTGCGGATGGTGTCGTTGAAGGCATCATTCGTTATTCTTGCCGGGCGCCTTCCCGCGGTAAGGCTTTCATTGCAGAAGATGCAGCGATGAGGGCAGCCGCTGTTCATTATGAAAATCGGAATGATCACCCGCCTGCTTCCTCCTGATCTCCCCGGAGGGTTTCCAGCGCTGCCCGGGCCGCCTGTTTTTCGGCCTCTTTCTTGCTTTTTCCGCACCCCGTCGCAATAAACCTCTCTCCGATAAAGAGGCCCATTTCAAAGAGTTTATCGTGGTCTGGGCCGGTTTCGGAGATCACGCTGTAGCGAGGCATCGTTTTAAAAAGGGACATGCTCAGCTCCTGGAGGGAGGTCTTGTAGTCAAGACAGGTTGTGTCGGCATCCACTTCCCGGATAAACGGTTCAAAAATTACGCCGATAAAGGCGGCGGCGCGTTCAAAGCCCTTGTCAAGAAACATCGCGGCAATGACGGATTCAAGGGCATTTGCCAGGAGCGACGGTTTCATTCTTCCCCCAGAGGCCTCTTCTCCTTTTCCGAGCAGCAGATGTTCTCCGATTGTGAACCTCCGGGAGAGCTCGGCAAGCGGACGTTCGTTAACGACGGCGGCGCGGAGTTTGGAGAGCTGACCCTCGGTGTAGGCGGGGAATTCCCTCATCAGCAGGTCGCTTACGATCAACTGCAATACGGCGTCGCCGAGAAACTCCAGTCGTTCATTGTCGCCGTTGGATAGTGAGCCGTTTTCATTGGCGAAAGACCGGTGGGTAAGCGCCCGGTCGAGGAGGTCTTTATCGGTGAAATTCCAGCCGAGGCGCTCTTCGAGCTCGGCAATGTCATGCAGTCGTTCGTCGTCCATTACTCTGATCCTTAAAGCGTTGACATAGCGCCTGCGTTGGCAATGAGGCGCTCCCCATCCACAGCTTCCGGGACAGCGCTTACGATGCTGTTGACCTTTACCCCGCTTCCGCGGACGGCTACGGAGATGTAGTTTTCTGAAAATCCCGTCGGAAGCCCCGTACCTTTATCGATTTTTCGCTCGATGAGGACCTTGAGCGGTTTTCCCAGGAAGCTCTCCGCGAATTTCCGGCGCTTTGCCGTTCCCGCTTCCCGGAGGAGATGCACGCGGCTTTTCTTCACGTTTTCCGCAACTTGTCCGGTCATCTTTGCGGCGGGCGTGCCCGGCCGACTGGAAAAGGGAAACACGTGCAGATAGGCCAGAGGCAGCTCTTCAATCATCGCCAACGTTGCGGAGAACTCCGTCTGTGTTTCTCCGGGGAATCCTGCTATTACGTCTATCCCGATGGCAAGGCCGGCAATTGCGTCGCGGAGCTTCCAGACGAGCTCCCGGAAAAAAGCCGTGTCGTAATTGCGCCGCATCGCCGCCAGGATTCTGTCGCTGCCGCTTTGCAGCGACAGATGAAGATGGGGGCAGATAACATCCGACTCCTTGATCAGTGAGATCATGCCCCGGGTCACTTCGCGCGGTTCCAGGGAGCTTATGCGGAGACGTTCGACCAGTCGTTTTTCCGTAATCCGTTCCAGGAGAGAGGTAAAGTCGGAAGGCGGCTGCAGATCGCGTCCCCAGGCGCCGAGATGTATTCCGGTCAGGACGATCTCCCGATAACCGTTGGCTGCCAGCAATGCCATTCTCTGCATGGCCTCCTCCAGGGAAAGGCTGCGGCTCTTCCCCCGCGTATAGGGAACGATGCAGTAGCTGCAAAAGGCGTCGCAGCCGTCCTGAATCTTCAGGAAAGCCCGGGTGTGTTCGGGGAAAACCGATGCCCCGAGCGCGGAGATGGCCTTTTCTTCCCTGATATCGCTGACAAGAATTTCATTTTTGTCGAGATCAGGGCAGAAGTTGCCTTCCCCGCTGTTTTTTGCCTTTAGAAGAATCTCGGGGATCAAGGCCTTTTCGGTGTTGCCGATAACGAAATGAACCCCGGAAAGCGAGGACAGCTCCTGGGGAGCCCGTTGGGCGTAACAGCCGGTGACGATAATCATTGCCCCCGGATTCTTTCTGATTGCCCTGCCTACGAGCTGTCGGGACTGGTAATCGGTTCTTCCCGTTACCGTGCAGGTATTGATTATGCAGACATCCGCCTTTTCACTGAACGGGACGGTCGTCATCCCCCGGGCGACAAGCATTTCGGCTATTCCCGCTGATTCACACTGGTTCAACTTACAGCCGAGCGTCGCCACCGCTACCGTCAAGATTTTTCCGTTGTTTTTCAGATCTGTTTGCGCAGCCAATCTTACCGTTTCCTTTTTTAGCCTTTCCTCTAATCGCCGCAGCGGGCGTTGTCAAGCAAAACTGTAGCAACAAACAGTATTGCCCAATTGGAGTGAGAGATAATACTCAATCCGCAGATTGGGATTGGGGGAAATGTGAAGCCGTCCCCGATTAGTCGTCGATTCCCAACAACTAAGCAACATCCCCCATTCCTTGAGGGGCGATTCCGGCCCCGCCCGTGTTTCACCTATTGTTTGTCAGTTAAGTGTACTGTCCTTGGAACTCACCCCCCGGAACTCACTTTGCCACGGCCCCGGTGCTTTCCATGTCTCCGGAACTGTTTGATGATTCACCAGGTGTTCCACAACCGGTCTGAGAAAAGAGGAAACGGCGTGAACCGCCTCCGCAAAGGTATCCGCACCGTCGGTCATCCGATTCTTACGGAGGAAGGCCTTCCATTGGGCCGTTTTCATTTCATCCTTCATGAAGGTTTCGGTAAAGGCAATCGGATCGGCCGGAATGTCGGTGTGGCGCTTCGAGAAGGTTTCCGCAATCGCTACCGCCAGCATCTTGCCGTCGAAATCGAACTGACGGGAGAGAAGGCGGATGTCCCAGAAATCTTTCATACGGCTGTTCATGATGCCATGTCTGACCATCGCCTCGAACTTCTCGGCAATCGTGCTCTCTCGACTGTATCCGCGGATCTGCGGCGCCGGCAGATCGAGAATGGTGGGATAGGTCATCAGCACTGGAGGCGGAACCACAATGTCGCCGAACCCAACATCGAGCTGAATGGCAATCCGCGCGGTATCCAGCGCCCCGCGGACGCGGACGCGCACCCCTTCGTAGTCGGCGTCTTCGGTGATCCGCTCTCCACGAACACTATCCGGATCGAAAACAACCCCATCCGGCTCCACCTCCTGACGGCATATCTCCCGGACCATGTCGATAACGACTTCAGGGTTGTTTTTCATCCTTCCCAGCATGTCAATGTCCATCGTGGAACGAGAGGCGCGCGATTCCCACACCAGGAGCATCAACGCCCCTTTGAGAATGAATTTCCCGGCGTGGGATGACCGGGAAAGTCGGTACAGAAAACGCTCGATCGCGTAGTATTGGAAAAGCTCATTGAAGGGTTGGGCGGATTCTTTTGATTTGTCGAGCAGGCGTCGATGAATGGAAGCAGCAATGTTCCGGGGACGGGGGTTCGTCATAGCGTCGCCTCCAGATAGGGGCGCATGACCTTTTCCACGCGGCATATCCGGGCAAAATGCACGAGCGTGTCCGCCTTGAACTGTTTGCGCTGCCGGTAGAGCTTCAGGGCCTCCAGGACAACATCAAGGCCTATCTTGTTGCGGTATTTGAAGCAGTCGGCCATGGTCTTCTCCGGGCTGTACACTTTCATGGGTATGCCATCTACGTCGTGTTGTTCGATCCCCTCCTCGAAAGCAGGACCACTAAACCAGAAAATGCGCAGCGGCGGATAATCGAGCCGGGGAGGCTCAGCGCCTCTCGGCAGGGCAAGGTAAATCTCATGGGGGATTTCGGTTGTCATCTCATGATAGGAGAGGGCGGAAATGAGACAGATGACACCCTTCGGGACCTTCATGGCAACGGTTGCCAGATCCGGGTTTCCCATGGCCGGCATATCGGCAAAGCGGTACATCCCCCGGCCAAGACGCGCTATCAGTCCCCTATCCCGCATGGTGTAAATAGTTCGAGGATGGACGCCCGCCTTCACTGCCTCGCTTACGCGAAACATTCCGCTTTGAGGATTGAACAGCTCCTGCGCTCTTTTAATAGCCCTTGATTCGGTTTCTTTAATGATCCGCTTCATGGATAAACTTACCTGCAATAATTAATATGTGCTGGTAATACTATCCAATAAAATGAGTTATGTCAAGCGGAAATCAAATATCCGTCTCTTAACCCCCCTCACCACAAAAAAGGCAGCTCCGGTGCGTCGAGAAGCCAGTCGGAGAAGAATTGATCTTTGTTCAAGTAATCCCCCCAATACATATCTTTACCTGCCTTCATTAATCTGATTGTTGTCGATGCCGTATCGGGTAGGAGGCGGGGTCACTCCCGCCGTCCTCCCACACCACCGGACATGCGGTTCCGCACCACCTCCAAATGAGTGCGCCCTGCCGGGCGCACCAATAAACACAGGCAGGGCCGTTTCCGGCCCCGCCTGTGTTTCACCTATTGTTTGTCAATTAAGGATACTGTCCCCGGAACTACACAGATTGTGTGCTACAAACCGGACATGTCACGAACTCGCGACACCCGTTCTAATTTTGTCTTGCGCCGCGGGGGATAAGGGGCGTATAATATCCCCCAGGAGGCGCACCATGCAGAAAGCAAAGGTAAATATCACCCTCGACAAAGATCTCATCGAGTTTGCCAAATTTTATGCCGAGGAGCAGAGGACGACTGTTTCTGAAATTGTCGGCCAGTTCATTTTGAATCTCAAGCGCACGAAGGACAATGACCCTACCGAAGCAGTCCTCTCCGACCCGGATTTCACGAACAGCCTCTTGGATACCCTGTCCGAAATCCGCTCCGGCAAGATGAAATGGCACACCTATGACGAGGTCTTTCAATGAAAGCCCTTTTCGGCGACGCTTTTGTCAAATCCCTGCGGATACACAGCGCAGTCAAAAAGGAGGTCCAGAGAAAAGTCGATAGGATCATTGAAAACCCCATCGCCTTCGGAGAGCCGCTGAAGGGCAATTTCAAAGGATATTATTCCTGCCCGGTCAAAAAGAATTTCCTTGTCATTTACTTATATTGCAGGGTTTGCCGCAAAAAAGGAGATGACGAAGTGGTATCTTGCGCCGATTGCGTACAATGCCCGGATGAGACCATTAAGTTTGTTGCCTTGGGTCCCCATGACGAGGCTTATAAAAGCAAATTGATTCCATGACGTTGATCCGGTTCATCCAGACGCCGTACTGATCAGCCGGTACAGCTTGCCCCATTCCTTGAGGGCCGATTCCGGCCCCGCCCATGTTTCACCTATTGTTTGTCAATTAAGTATACTGTCCCTGGAACTCCATCGGAACTCCCAAGGCCGCCCTAAAAAGCCAAAGAATAATTAATATGGGAAGTGTCCCTATATTTCCGGGGGAAATGTGAACCCGTCCCCGATTATTCCTTGACATCCGACCTGTTTATGGACTAAAATCGGTCCCATGCAAATAAGCCAATGAGGTGACACATGAAATTGTCCAGTCAGATCAAGCCGATCAGCTACCTGAAGGCCCACGCCGCCGAAATCGTACGCAATATGGGCGATCAGGGGGCGCCGTTTGTTATCACCCAGAACGGCGAGGCCAAGGTTGTCCTGCAGGACATCGAAAGCTACGAACAAACCCAGGAAACCATGGCCCTTCTGAAGATTCTGGCACTCGGCAACCGTCAAATCGAGGCAGGCAAAGTAGAACCTGCCGCTGTTGTGATCCAGCGCCTTCGTGAACGAAGGAGCGATCGCTGATGCCCTTCGAGGTTTTTTTAACCGCCGACGCAGCACGAGACCTTGAGGAGCTCTATCAATACATCGCCCTGCATGATGCACCGGGCAAAGCGGAACACGTGCTTACGAGCATCGAGAAGGCTTTTGGCAGCCTTTGCGAATCCCCGGATCGGGGCGCCCATCCGAAAGAACTGCTCGCCCTGGGAATCCGTGATTACAGAGAGATATTTTTCAAACCCTACCGCGTGATTTACCGGGTCATGGGCAAGGTCGTACACGTCTTCCTGATCGCCGATGGACGTCGCGACATGCAGACACTGCTGCAACGAAGACTTCTAGATGCGTAAAAAAACGCGCTCCACGCACCCAAGGGGCGCTTTGTCGTATCCTCCGCTTCCGGGCCAGCGTGCCCTATTGACTTTCCCGAAAAAGACCAGCCGCTTATTCTATTTGCAATATTTGCCGTGCAATAATAAAACAGCTCCCGGATTATGGGCAAAATAACTTCCAAAGCATGGTTGAATTGGCATGAAATGTACCCAATATTTCCTGTTTGTAAAGCAGCGACCGGATAGAGCGGCCATCAAAGAAGAATGGATACTTGAAACTATGGGAAATCCCTTACGTACAGAAATTCAGTCTGATGCAAGAATCAGAAAATGGGGATATATTGAGGAAGCGGAAAAATATCTGAGGGTATATTGTTGGAAGATGGCGAGACGATTCATAATGCTTTTTTCGATAGAACTTATAAGGAGGGATGAGCATGAAAATTCGTTATTTTTCAGATACGGATACGGCGCACATAGAATTTTCAAATGGGCCGACTCTTGAAACAAAAGAAATATCGGAAAATCTCTATATTGATCTGGATAATAGGGGAAATCTTGTCAGCATGACGGTTGAGCATGCACAGGAGAAGGCTAATATCTCAGAAGTCACGTATTTACAGATGGAAAAAATTGTTGCGTAGATTCAAGAGAACGTAAAACAGGACCGTCGCAGAAGTGACTTCCGCGGCGGTCTTTCTTTTCAGATCCGCCTCCCGTTCATAGCAACCCGGGAAGGATCCATCGTTCAGGGGAAATGTGAACCCGTCCCCAATTACTCAACTCGTTTATTCATTTATGTTTTGTCGCTTTAATGTTATACTGATATCAAAGAAGGGGGATGAATCTGAAATGGAGATAGAAGGGAGGTGGCGCAAATGGAAAAGGTAAACATTATGGATCGGATCACCGCTCAACCGGGCGTGATGGTAGGAAAACCCACTATCAGGGGAATGCGCATTACTGTCGAACAGCTTCTCAAAGCCCTGGCTAACGGTATAACAGCGGATCAACTCCTCAATGACTATCCGGAGTTGGAAAAAGAGGACATCCGGGCAGCTCTTCTCTATGCATCACAATTGGTAGATGAAGAACGTGTTTACGCTGTTGGTGCAAATTAATCCGCTTACAGGTGCCCCATGAAATTCCTGGTGGATGTGGGTGTCGGTAAAAAAGTTGAAAACTGGCTTAAGGAAAACGGTTTTGATGTTCTTTCCGTGAGAGATATAGACTCTCGCGCAAAGGATTCACAGATATTGCGCTGGGCTGTAGATCAGCAGCGGATGATCATTTCCATGGACAAAGACTTTGGTGAATTGGTTTACAACTCAGGAAAGCATCATGCCGGTGTTCTGATTTTACGCCTCGAAGATGCCGATGGCGATACCAAGGTCGAGGTCACCAAGAAAATACTTGCCGAATATTACGACAAAATTGAATCTCATTTCTGCGTATTTCAAGACGGGAGACTCAGGATCAGAGGATAGGACTTTGGGGAAATTCCCACGCCCCTTATTCACCGGCTTGAGCAGATAATCCAAACCACACCATGAAACAAAACCGCCGCGGAAGAGATCCTCCCGCGGCGGTCTTTCTTTTCAGAAGCACTTTCCGCTCAAACAACCCAGCAACCAGGGGAAGGATCGATCGCTTAGGGAAAATGAGCCCGTTCCCAATTATTTTGAAAGATGCCGCTTGATCTCGGCCAGCAATTCACCAGCCTCTGCGATGGTCTGATTTACCTTTTCTTCGCAGGCGGTGTGGGTAATTCCATAATCGCCCGCATTTCTCAGGTCGAAAGCATTAAGAAGCGACCGATGAAAACGGCTGTCGAAGACGCCGGTCTTGACGAAGTGCTTGCCGAAGGCTGCAATGACAGCAGAGTGCTTTGAAAAGGATAAGTCCCTATCGAGCATCAAAGCTTCAACAGCATAGAACATCGCGTAATAGGCTCGGCTCGCGGCAAAATCATGATAACCGTCTCTTAGCAATAAGTCGGCAGCATTGATGCTTTGTTCGGATTTGTCCAGAAGTTCGCGGACCCCATCCGTCATATCCGTATCCCTTCCTTATGGGCGTTCAATATGAGAGGAGTCTTTCTGGAAAGATATCGTTTATAATCCATCGGGATCACCGACACGACTGTGTCATACTTCAGGGAAAGATCACAAATGGTCCGGGAATAACGCTCCCTCTCGACATCAGGATCTTCCAGTCCATCCAATAGCAACAACAAATCGATATCAGACCCGCTTGTGTAATCCCCGCGGGCGTACGATCCGAACAAGATAACCTCTTTCAGGCGTTGAGCATACAGGGCGCTCAATTGACCTTTCGTTTCTGCCAGAATTTTTTTAATCTTTTTAGGAAATGATTTTGCCATTGGTTTACCTTGTCCACGCCAATTTGGATATCGGCTTGCCCGCAATATAGCAAACAATCTGCTGAAAATCCATAAGGGAAAATATTTCCGACCATAAAACAGGACCGCCGCGGAAGGATTTCTTCCGCGGCGGTCCGTCTTTTCAGATCCACCTCCCGTTCATAGAAACCCGAGAAGGATCCATTGTTCAGGGGAAATGTGAACGCGTCCCCGATTAGTCGTCGATTCCCAACAACTAAGCAACATCCCCCATTCCTTGAGAGCCGTTTCCGGCCCCGTCCGTGTTTCACCTATTGTTTGTCAATTAAGTATACTGTCCCTGGAACTCCACCGGAACTAAAAAGCCAAAGAATAATTAATATGGGAAGTGTCCCTATATTATCCTGTCAAAATACCCCTTGACAAGCAAAAACAGCCACCCTATACTCCTGCTGCAAAAAAGGAAGTTCTTATCAATTCAAGCAATTCAATCATCGATTGTTATCTCAAAGTTCTCATCAAGGGGGTTTGTCATGAATACTCAAACATATAATGTTCAGGAAGTCAAAAACCACTTGTCCCGGTTGCTTGAGGATGTTGCTTCTGGCGAGGATGTAATCATAGCCAAGGCAGGGAAGCCGATGGCGCGTTTGTCCAGAATCGAAGCGCGTGGGCCGACTGTACGCTTCGGCGTTCTCAAAGGTAGAGTAAAGGTTTCCGATGATTTTGACGCGCCATTGCCCGATGCTCTGCAAAAAGCTTGATGCTCAAGGCAGGCGGATCATTCTTGAGGCGAGAGAGGTATTTGTCTCATCTGCCTCGATCTGGGAGATTGCCATCAAAACAAGGATCGGCAAACTGGATGGTAATCCCGATGAATTTGTACAGGCTATCGCCCAGAGCGGTTTCCAGGAACTTGCTGTTAGTGCCCGTCATGCAGCCAAGGTGTATGAACTTCCTCCCTATCATAGTGATCCGTTTGATCGTTTGCTGATAGCCCAGGCTATCTCCGAACCGCTTCGGCTGCTGACGGCCGATAAGGTGCTTGCCCAATATTCTGAGTTGATAATGACGGTGTAAAACCTCCGTAAAAAACGCTAATTTTGGAGACCTGATCCCAGGGGTGACGGTTTATGGATGATAACAATATAGAATCATTTATATTGATTGGGGTTAGCGGTGGATTTTTGGGGCATAATTTCCCGACCGATGGCGGAAGTGTGTTCCGAGACGGACATGGCCCAAGGAGTTTCGGCAAACTTTGGAAAACATGAGGTCGTCATGGCATTCTTAAAAAGAGTGCGGGGGTTTTGTTTATAAGCAGGAGGCGCGGGCAGTAAAAATCACCGGCAGCAAAATCATACGCTGAATATCACGCCGCCTGAGAAGAAATAATGAATATGGGAAGTGTCCCTATATTTTCTTGAGGGCCGATTCCGGCCCCGCCCATGTTTCACCTATTGTTTGTCAATTAAGTATACTGTCCATAGAACTCCACCGGAACTCCCAAGGCCGCCCTAAAAAGCCAAAGAATAATTAATATGGGAAGTGTCCCTATATTTCCTATATTTCCTTTAATCGATGAAGCTACAAATTTCTGATAGAAGGCAGCAATAAAAAGGCAGGGCCGTTTCCGGCCCCGCCCGTGTTCCACTTATCGCTTGTGAATTAAGTATACTGTCCCCGGAACTCCGCCGTCCCAGATTAGCCCCTAGATTACGGCTTCAGAATCACACTTGTGGTATGTGCGCTACCGTCATTGAGATTCACTTTAAGTTCAAATGTACCTGCTACTCCCTTCAGGGTCTTCAAATTAGCGATGTACTGCCCGGCGGTGGCGTCATAGCGGATACTCGCTGAGACACCGGCGACGGAGGCGTTGCCCGAAGCATTGTCTACTACGTTGTTATTAAAATCGAAAAGCTGGAACTTCACCGGTATGGTGGATCCGGCCTTGAACTCTTTCGGTCCGGGGCCGAGGGGCGGAAGAAATTCGCCGAAATCGTACACCACGGAATAAATATTTGTCTGCGATGAGTCATTGTCGTAATTATCTGTCGCACTGACCGTAAACTGTTTCGTGCCCACAGTGCTGGTATCAATTAACGATCCGTTGGCGACTGTACCTTCCGACGAAGCAACGCCGCACCCGCCATCCGTGACGGCCCAATTGGCGGTGACTGGTTCGTTCAAGATGTATATGTCGCCATTAAGTGGCTTGGCGATTAAGATAAGCGGGGGGGTAGTACAGGTTGTTGGTGGCGGTGACACAACCGCAAGGTTGATAACCAGAGCCGGGGCGCCTGTAAGCTTATTTCCGTAGTCCGCTGTGGCCCACTTGACGGTATACAAATAACTACCATCTTCTGCGGGAGCAGTGAACGACACTGTTGACGTACCACCAACAGTTCCTCCAGAGGTCCAAGGGGTTGGCACTGTCACCGTAACAGGGGATACACTGTAGTACCCGGCGGGAAGGGTCGTCTGACCACCACCAGCGTCTACAAATGTAACGACGTCGCCGGCACTCAGATGGTTGCCCCCACTGTAGCTAATGACAAGCTGCCCAGACGTGTTAAGTGCTGCTCCGGGGACGACGGTGCCAAGGTCAACGATATTCTGATTCCCAGGGGCACCTAGGTCACTGTCAACCTCTTGCTTGTCCGCCAGCACGGTCAGCGGTAATGCCAGCAGCAGCACCATGCATAACCCTAACATCAATAAACTTTTTCGCTTCATAATCTTTCCTCCTTTGTTTTTAAATACAAATAAAAAAACCGTTTATATTCACTACCGCTCAAACGAACCCCCTCGTTTGCCATTATTTTTTAGCGGTGCCACCTCCTTCCGGTTTTCGTCCTTAGCCCTGCTTTTTCTCCGGCTCCCCGATTACCTCGAACGAATAGGATTTTATCGCGGCGGCAACGCCGATCTTTTGCCCGCTTTCCTCGACCCGGACGATCTCTCCTATGCACTTCAGGCGTACGGGACGATCCGGATCGATGTGTTTCAGCACGATGGTGAACTCTATGGCCTGGCCGGGAGTAATGGATTTATCCGTCTCGAAGAATATCCCCGAGTCGCTGAAGTCGCGGGTGATGCCTTTGCCTTCTTCAAGTTCTATGGACAGGGCGCCTTTGTGACGGGTCGCCCGGCGTTTTTCAGATTCATTCATTATCATTCCTCCCGCGTTTGGCAGTGATATAGCCCGGCCATTGCGGGAAAACCATAGACCAAGGGATACATTTTTATATATCTTTGGATATAGATCGGAAGGATTTTCTTTAAACCAGCCCCTTCTCCTGGGCGTAGCGCATGAGGGCCAGGCGGCTCTCCACGCGCAGCTTCTCGTAGATATTGTGCAGGTGGGTCTTGACCGTGCCCTCGCTAATGAAGAGCTGGTCGGCGATCTCCTTGTTGCGGAGGCCCTGGGCCACCATCCGCACCATGCCGGTTTCCCGCGGCGTGAGAAGAGCTGAAATCTCGCGCGTTCCGGCTTCGCGCCGCATCAATTTTTCGAGGGAGAGGCTGGTCGTGCGCCGCTCGAGCCATTGCCCACCCGCATGCACCTTGCGGATGCACTGGACCAGAAGCTGCGGCTCCATCTCTTTCATGACGATGCCCCGCACGCCTGCGCGTATCGCCTCCAGCAACTGATCCTCGTCGAGCTCCGCCGTGAAGAGCACTACCCGGGTCGGGAGCTTCTCGGCAAGAATCTCCCGGGCAATCGTCAGACCGTCTTTCCCGGGCATGCGGATGTCCAGAATGACGATATCGGGCCGCTGCAGGCGCACAGCCGGCAGGACTTCCAGGCCGTCTTTGCACCGGGCCAGCAGTTGGAAATCCTCTTCCAGTCGCAAAAGATTCTCCACCCCATTCAGGACAAGCGGGTGATCGTCGGCCACCACTAAGCGAATGGTCATCCTAAACTCCCTTTCTCGCGATCGGCAGAGCGATCTCCAGACGGGCGCCCGTTTCGCTCGATTCGATGGTCAGGTCTCCCCCGATGGATGTCACTCTTTCTCTCAGCGTTACGGGCCCCAGGTTCATTTGTGCCAGGGCGGCGTGATCATGGCGGCCGCGAAAGGGGAACCCGCAGCCGTTGTCGGCGACCACAATGCGCATCCTGTTCTGATCGCTTGTTATCTCGGCATGAATGGCCGAGGCGTGGGCATGGCGCGCCGCATTGATCAGGGCTTCGTGGATGACGAAATAGACCTCCTGTGCCACGGCCCAGGGAAGCGGGCTTCGGTCGAGCGTCACATCCAGCGCCACATGAGGTCCCCACTGGCGCTCGATCCGCCCGGCCAATTCCTGCAGGCGGTCCGTCAGATCAACCTCCGGCTCGGGCATGCCCGGATAGGGCGGCTTCAATTGCCGGATGTGGGAACGGAGATTCTGCTTTTCGGCGGATAACAGTTTCTGAATGTCCAGCAGGCGCTCTTGGGCGGTCTGCGGATCCTTTTCCATCAATTGGTGCACCGTTTCCAATTGCAGGGCTGCCCCGGTCAGGGATTGAAGCAGCCCGTCATGCAGGTCGCGGGCCAGGCGGATGCGCTCTTCCGTAGCCGCCGTTTGCCGAAGCCGCTTCAGGAGGTAGAACTGCTCCAGTTCGTTTGACACCTCCCGGGCCACGATTGTGCCCAGCGCCAGATCGTCGGAAGCCAGCCGCGCCTTGTCAAGGGCGAAAAGGCGGCCGGTTAACCCCTCGCCCCGTAACGCAAGCGAGAGGACGGTTCTGATGGAAAAACGCCGTTGCAGTTCGGGATGAAGCGGCAGCCCCTCCCACCGTTTAAAGTCGGACGACGAGGTGTGCAGGACAGAGGGCGTCGGGGCGAGGGAGTCGCGGCAGAGAAAATCTGCGCCTGCCAGCGGTTCGGCAACGAGAGATCCGAACGCATCGGGCGGCTCGCGGGTATAGTTGAATTCGCCTGCGGACCACAAAGCCACGTGGAGCATGGGCTCATCCCCCTCTTCCCAGACTGCAAGGATGCGGGGGGCGGCAAGGATTGTGGCTGCATGTCCCAGGCTTTCGCGCACCAGCGGAGAAATCGCGTCCGAAATTGTTTTTGGCCAGTCGGCCAGGCGGGAAATCTCGCCGCGCCGCTTTTGTTCGTAGGCGCCCATGTAGCCCAGCAGTACGGCCACAACCAGCAGATACCCGATGCGGATGACGAAGCGGTCCAGCTCAAATTCAGGGTCGCGAAGCAACCCCGCCTGGTATATGGTGACGATAATCACGACGCCCAGGGCTATGGCCGCGGTGTACATCGCCCCGCGCATCTGCCAGCGCAGCGTGGCGCAGATCAGGGAAAACACGAAGAAAACGAAAAAGGGGCTGGCGGGGCCGGTGGTGAGAAACATGAAGATGGCGAAGATCGTGAGATCCAATGCGTGAACAACCAGCGCCGGACGGGTCCAGTTGAGATCCACGTACCACACCGCCAGGGCCAGGACGATAGCATAACAGAGATACCCGGCGAGCAGGGAATAGGTTGTCACGGCGTGCCTGGCGGGCTCGGAAGGATCAAGCCAGATGGCAAAGAGGGCAAAGGCGGCCAGGATGACCCGCCCTGCGGCAATGAGTCTTTCTGCCCGGTTTGGTTGGAAATGGTTTCCTATTATGGCGTTTTCCTCATAAGTCGTAACATCGACCAATACCCGGACAGTATTGCGGAAAGGTAAATATCAAAAACCGCAACGTGTCAATATACTGTTAAATCAGCAACGTGGCGCTCGCCCGTGTATCGCCGGGGTGCTGTTCCCGCCGCTGCTTATACCCCTGTCGCAAAAAACAATGCCTTAGCGGTTCAGTTCTACGGTTATGCCGTCCGCCTCGGAGCCCTGTTCGAGTATTATCAAACGCACACGTCCTGTCGCGATCAGCCGTTCACGGTCATCCGTTACCTGCGCCTCCCAAACTTGGGAGCGTCTGCCCGTCAACAAGGGCCTGGCGGTGCAGCGAAGGGTTCCCGAACGTACAGCCCGCAGGAAAGAGGTGGAATTCTCGAGCCCAACAGCGCTTTTCCCTTCGGAATAGACATTAAGCGCCGCCCCTACGCTGCATAATGTCTCGATCATGCTTGAGTACACGCCTCCATGCACTATCCCGTAGGGCTGATGGTGCCTCTCATCAATCATTATTTCGGCAACGTATTCGTCCGGGGCGGCCTTGACGAAGTGAAGGCCCATTAACTTGTTAAAGCCGCCGGCCAGTTCGTTGATCATCGCCACGGTATTTTCAGGTAATTCATCCATCCTTTACGGCTCCCATCGTAGAAAAAATCTTCCAGACCTTTATGGAGAAAAGATTTTAAGATGTCCGCTGCTGTAATCAAGATGGTTAGGCTTGTCAAGCGAAAGATGACAGAAACATGACGGATAAGATGAGGTATGCCAAAAGAAGGTTGCATTGTCCGGTTGTTCCGTTTCTGCAAATAGTGTATATGCCTCTCGTACTTCGCTTTTTTTGATATGAAATAGCAATCAGCATAGACACGAGGACCTTAACGGAAAGGGGTGCGATATGTTTGAATCAGCGGAGCTTGGACACAAGATTGACAAACAGGCATTTGATCGGGACGTTCCCAAGTTGCGCGAGGATTTGTTGAACGCCCAGTACGATCTTCTGCGGAGCGGGAAGTTTTCCGTGATCATCGTTGTCGGCGGGGTCGATGGGGCGGGAAAGAGCGAGACGGTCAGTGTCTTGAATGAATGGATGGATCCCCGGCACATACATACATACGCGTTTCCTGAGCCATCCGACGAGGAGCGGGAACGGCCCTATATGTGGCGTTTCTGGCGGGCGCTCCCGCCGCGCGGCAGCACAGGGATTTTTTACGGCGCCTGGCATACCGCCCCGATAGTGGGAAGGGTTCTGGGCAATTTGAAAGCCGCCGAGCTCGACCAGGCGACCGAGGAGATTATCCGTTTTGAGCGGATGCTGAGTGATGAAGGAACGCTGATTCTGAAATTCTGGTTCCACCTTTCGAAAGAGCAGCAGAAAAAACGTCTTAAAGAGCTCCAGAAGGATCCCCGGACGCGCTGGCGGGTTAACGACAGTGACTGGGAACGCTTCAAAAGTTATGACAAATTCCGGAAAATATCAGAACATTTTCTGAGAAAAACAAGCTCCGCGGAGGCGCCCTGGATCGTTGTGGAAGGGCTTGACCATAATTACCGCAGTTTGACAGTCGGCAGGCTTCTGCTGCAGGCGCTGCGCGAGAGGCTTGACGAAAAACCCGTCGGGCGGTTGCCTGATAAAATACCCCCGATACCTTCCCAGATAGACGGCAAGGACGTCCTGACCTCTTTACCTACCGCGCGGAAAATAAGTAAGGGGCGATATGAAAAAGAGCTCGAGAGCTGGCAGGGGCGTCTTAATACCCTTACGCGTCACCCGAAGTTCAACAGGTTTTCGGTTGTTCTGGTTTTCGAGGGTCAGGACGCGGCCGGCAAGGGAGGCGCCATCCGGCGGGTGATGGGGGCGCTCGACGCCCGCCTCTGCCAAGGGATTCCCGTTGCCGCACCGACTGAGGAGGAAAGGGCGCAGCCTTATCTTTGGCGTTTTTGGAGGAACATTCCTCGCCGAGGACGCTTTGTGATATTCGATCGCTCCTGGTATGGCCGCGTTCTGGTTGAGCGGGTTGAAGGGTTCTGCTCTGAGGGCGACTGGGCTCGCGCCTACTCCGAAATAAATGATTTCGAACTGCAGCTCGTCCGCAACAAGACGATTCTCGTCAAGTTCTGGCTGCAGATAAACAAGGATGAACAACTCAGAAGATTCAAGGAACGGGAAAAAACCTCGTTCAAGCGCTTCAAGATTACCGAGGAAGACTGGCGAAACAGGGAAAAATGGGACCTGTACCACACGGCGGTATGCGACATGGTGGATCGAACCTCGACGGAGATCGCCCCGTGGAATATAGTCGGGGCGGATAACAAGTACTCCGCGCGCCTTCAGATCCTGAGGACTGTTGTCAAAAATATCGAGGCGGTTCTGTAAATTTTACCTCGGCCCCTTACGCCTCCGGGAGGGGTTCATTTCCAACAGCTTTGGTGAGTTTCAGAAGAGTCGCCTCGCGATCGAATTGCTTCCAGATTTCCTGAAATTCGCCTTGCTTGGCCTGGGCGATCTCCTGCTGGAGCTGGTGCATCTCGCCGAGGATGAAGATCAGCCCCGGGTCCATGACGTTTCCTTTCCATTTTTTCAGGAATCCGACGATCAGTTCCTTAGTGAAAACAGTATCCTGAAGTTCTCCCAGACAATCCTGTATTTTTACCACATCCGCGATGAACGCAGAAAGTGCGCCGTCAAAAGCCGGGTTGAAGAATTCGGATGCATACCGGAGTTTTTTGAATTGAATCCGAAGTTTATGGAAGTTTTTCAGTTTCGGCTTTAACAATAGACGATTGCCCCGGAGGATAACCTCGTTGAAAAGTCCGGATATAACAGAGGGGGCTGCCTGGCCTACCGTCGAAAGGGCGAGGGGGGCAAGGGGGTGAAGCGCCGGCTTCCTCGTTGTGAAGGTGGAAATTCGCAGAGAAAAAATGCGACAGCGGGTCGAAGAGAGTCCTTCCTTGAGATCGGCAAGCAGGGCGGATCGTTCCTCCTGAATCTGCCGAAGCAGGATTGCCATCGTCCGTTGCGGGGCGCGCCCAATACTGTTTCTGAATTTTGTCAGGTTTAACGAAAAAACGTCGAGGTCCCGAACGGCGCCGAAAAGCGATCCGAGCCAGAGCAGCTCCCCGGCAAAATAGTCCGCGCTTCTTCGGGGAATGGCGTCCGCGCAGAGTCGCAGCAGTGATCTCATGCGGCGTGTCGCCACCCGCGCCTGGTGAACAAACTCGGTGTCGATATCCGCCATTGTTCCGGGGATGTTTTCCTGAAGCCGGTGAAGCTGGAACGAGAGGATCTTCTTTACGGCAATATCGAGGCGGTCAGCGGCGCTTACGATCAGCTCGGGGGGGGGATTCCTGGCGGGGAAACTGATGCCGAGACGTTCGATCGCCGTCTCCAACTTTGATTGCGGGGAGGGAACAAGGGCAAATGTTCCAGCGATGTTTTTTGCCATTGCCTCCAGGGTCTCAGGCGCTCCCTTTTTCAGCTCGATTTCGATTTCGAAGAGCCGGCAGGAAGCGGGCCTCTGGAGACCATCTGCCTGAAAAGCTGCCGAATCGAAGGCGATTTCCACCTCCGTGCCGTCAGGATGCACAACCTTGGATGTCCGCCGGCGGGTGCGGATGGTAACGTGTTCCACGAGACGGCGGGGGTATATTATTTCCGCAATTTCTCCGTTTATTTTCTCGGCCGTGATATCCCAGGGCGCCCTGATTTTCCCCTCCGCCATGCACTCGATTTCCCGACGTTCCGCCAGTCCTTCTTTGATTTTCCCGATGCTCTTTAGCGTGTAAAGGGCCTTTCCCCCTGTGCGCCGCAGGCGCAGCGACAAATTGTGCCTGAAGAGCCGCCAATCGAACGTATCGAGATAAATATCCTCTTGGTTTATCGTTCGCTGCACTTGTACGTCGCAACCCTGCGCACGCAGCGAACTGAGAATTGCCCTGTCTGCTCCTGGATTGGGCAGCAGGAACTTGTATTCGATTTCCTGGGGCGTCTTGGTTTTCATATCTTTTCCCTCTTTTTCTTTCCGCTTTGGAAGTCATCCGCCAGATCAGGGGGAAGAGATGAGCTTGCGATTGCCCGGACCAGCTCTTCCTGGGGGTAGGAAAAGCGGATGATTCTACCCGACGGCGCCCCCGTCTGGCTTATCCGGAGGAGCGCATAAGAAGGATTGGGTTCACCGTCGATCGGCATTCCCGCGGATCCGCAGTTGATGACGGTGATCCCGGCCACCTTTTTGATAAAGGGGACATGGGTATGGCCGCAAACCAGTATATCCGGTTTTTCGCCGGCGAGTTTCTTTTCCAGTGCGCAACGGGTAATACTCTGGTAAACGGTGTCTTCCCAGGAGCTGGGGCTCCCGTGCGTCATCAGGAGCTGGAAGCGGCCCTCCAGGGTTTCTCTGTGACAAGACGGCAGTCCCGAGAGAAAAATTTCGGAAGTTCGGCTCAGGCACCGGCTTGTCCAGGTGAGGATTTTCAGCTTGCCGGGTTTCATGCCTTTCTTTAAATCCTCGGAATGGTGGAGCAGGGAGAGCACCTTGGCGTCGTAATTGCCCATGATGGCGGTAATTTTTTCATCGGCGATAAGTCGGCATACCTGCTCGGGAAAGGGGCCGTAGCCGACAAGATCGCCCGCGCAGTAAATTTTCTCCGCGCCCCTTCTTTTTGCGTCAGCCAATGCCTGGCGCAGCGCGGGCAGATTTCCGTGGATGTCGGATAGAAAGGCTAAGAGCATTGCAGAAACGCCAGCTCCCGTTCGATCATCCGGGATAGCAGCGCCCCCTTCCTTTTTGCCCCTCTGATCTCCCCGGAGCAGTCACTTCCGGCGGCAAGGAGGATTGTCAGTCTTGTTTTGTCAATATTGCAGCCGGCGATATGGACCTTGCCGTTATGATTGCAGTCAAGCCCGTCGGCGACCCGGAGGATTGCCGCACACCACAAAACCATGCGTCTTTTCGAACTGTTCAGTAAGGCGAATCCCCTGTGCCTCGCTGCGTCCGGTTCCGCTTTGTTGTGGTAACGGGCGATCAGGGCGCAGATGTTTCGCTCTTTTTTGGTAATTTCGGGAAGCCTTGCCTCGAGGATCATATCGCGACTGTGTTTGTGATGCCCCCCGTTCGCAGTTCGCAGCCAGCCGATATCATGGAGCAGTGCTGAGATTTGCAGCAGAATCCTTTTTCGGCGACCCAGCTTGTGGATGGCGGCAAGCGCATCGAAGAGAACGAGTGTCAGTTCGGTGGTATGCCTTGCATGCAACAGGTCGGCATTTGCTTCCTGAATGATTGCCGTGACGGCATTGGAGAGGGTTTTTGCCTTATTCCCTACCGTTTCGAAGGCGGCGGGAGTTTTTGCCCGATCCCCCGTCTTGGCGGCGTCGTTCATTTTTTGGATCCCTTTCTGTTGCCGATCCGCTTGACGAGTTCGGAATAGGGGGGCGATTTCAACCCGCCCTTGCGTGCAATCGCGATCAGGGCGCTTTGACTGCGTACCGGCGCTTTGCCGGCATCGCGCGGCAAGCGTCGGTAGCTTCCATCCGGTTGCATGATGCGGGACTTGATGTTGTCGTTGAGGTACGTCATCAGTATTTCATTGACGATCCGCGTCTTTAATTTCTTGTCATGAATCGGATAGAGGATTTCCGCCCGCTTCCTGAAGTTGCGGGGCATCCAGTCGGCACTTCCCGAATAGATATCCGGGTTGCCGCCGTTATGGAAATAGTAGATGCGGGAATGTTCAAGGAAGCGATCGAGGATGCTCGTGACGCGGATGTTTTCGCTGACGCCGGGGATTCCGGGACGCAGGCTGCAGATGCCGCGGACGAGCAGGTCGATCCGCACGCCGGCCTGCGATGCCCGGTACAGGGCGCGGATGGTAGGTTCGTCGATCAGGGCGTTCATTTTGGCGATGATTCGTCCGGGCGCTTTGGGAGAGGATTGCTTTATCTCCCGGTCGATCAGCGCGATGATCCTCTCCCGCATATTCACCGGAGAAAGGAACAGTCTCTTGAACCGCGCTTCGATGTTTTCCGGTTTCAGCATATCCCTGCCGGTCCAGGAATTGAACCCGGTAATGACGTTGAACAGGGAGGAAACGTCCTTGCTGATCTCCGGGTCGGCGGTCATCAGCCCGATATCCGTGTAGAGCTGGGCTGTCTGGGAATTGTAATTACCCGAGGAAAGATGGACATAGCGACGAAGCCGCTCCCCTTCGCGCCGGACCACGAGCGAGGCCTTGCAGTGGATCTTCCAGTTGACAAAGCCGTAAATCGGGTTAATTCCCGCCTTCTCCATACGCTGGGCAAGATCGATGTTCTTCGCCTCGTCAAAACGGGCCTTGATCTCGATTACCGCGGTGACCTGTTTCCCGTGCTCG
>Ga0208373_1001748_pt1 | contig 27102 bp, 26 predicted proteins | sample RifOxyC2_FD_184036 | JGI IMG/M metagenome (GOLD analysis project Ga0208373, IMG submission 184036) | Soil microbial communities from Rifle, Colorado - Rifle Oxygen_injection C2 (SPAdes) | ecosystem: Environmental > Terrestrial > Deep subsurface > Rock core/Sediment | place: Rifle, Colorado... | reverse complement strand
AAAACAATCTGCCGACTGTCCGACTGAAATTATGGAATCGTCCGACCCGGCTTTTATACTTTACACGTCCGGTAGCACTGGAAAACCAAAAGGAGTCATTCATGGTCATGGGGGCTATCAGGTCGGAATTTATGCGACCATGAAATATGTTTTTGATATAAAAGCAGACGATGTTTACTGGTGTACGGCCGACGGCGGCTGGATTACCGGTCACTCATATATTATCTATTCTCCACTGATTAACGGAATTACTACGTTCGTGTACGAAGGAACGCCGGATTTTCCTGATATTGAAATCTGGTGGAAATTGATCGATAAATATAAAATCACAAAATTCTATACTGCTCCAACAGCTGTGCGGGCTTTGATGAAATTTGGTGAAGAACATATTAAAAAATATAATCTCTCGACTCTCAAGATCTTGGGGTCAGTTGGCGAACCAATCAATCCGGAGGCTTGGATGTGGTATTACAAAAATGTCGGACGTGAACGGATTCCAATCATGGATACCTGGTGGCAGACTGAGACAGGTATGTTTATCATTACCCCAGTACCATCAGTTAAATTAAAACCTGGCAGTGCTTTTAAACCATTTTTCGGAATTCAAGCCGACGTCGTCGATGATAAAGGAAATAAAGTCCCGCCAAACACTCAGGGGTATTTAGTTATTAGAACTCCTTGGCCGTCAATGCTTATGGATGTCTATAATAACCCGGAAAGATACAAAGAGACGTATTTTGAAAAAATAAAGCTAACAGTAGATGATAGAAAGTCGAAGATAGGAGTAGAAGATAGGGAGTTGAAGTTTGAAAATCCATCTTCAAACCTCAATCCTCAACCCCTATCCTCTACCATCAATCCTCTATCGTCCAGATTCTCTGATTTTATTTATTTCGCAGGAGACTCGGCTAAGATTGACGAGGACGGATACTTCTGGATCGTCGGACGTAACGATGACGTCATCAAAGTCTCTGGACACCGGCTTGGATCAGCTGAACTCGAAAGTGCTTTCGTTTCCAATCCAAAAGTGGCCGAAGCCGCTGTCATCGGCAAACCTCACGAAGTAAAAGGCGAATCAATCAAGGCTTTTGTGATTTTAAAACACGGAGTTGAACCGACCGATGAGTTAAAAAAAGAATTAGTTGTCCAGGTCAGGATGCAAATCGGACCCATCGCAACACCAGACGAAATTGAGTTTGTTGACAAGCTCCCCAAAACCCGCTCCGGCAAAATCATGAGAAGAGTTCTAAAAGCTCAGGAACTTGGACTGCCCGTAGGAGACACTTCGACGCTGGATGATTAAAAATCTTTTAAATAAATCACTTTGATATCTGAGATATTCTTCCTCTGGTGTTTTGGATTATTTGTAATTAAAGTTGCTTTTAATTTTATGGCAAGTGCAATAAATGAAGCGTCATAATATGTGATTTTATATTTATGAGCGATTTCAATCGTTATTTTAGCTAATACAATATCTTCCTGAATAAATTTAATCGGTAAAACATAAAGTTTTTCAATGAGACTTTGTAGAATAGGAAGTCCTAATTTTTTATATGAAAGAGCGTTTCCTATCTCATATTTAGCTAATTCTGGCATGAATAAAGTAATTCCATTTTCTTGAACATTCTTCATCACTGAATCAGCTTGAGTAAGATAATTTTCATTCATTTTATGAAGCCATTTCAATGCAACCGATGAATCTATGACAAACATATCTGTATTTTTCACTTTTTTTATATTCTATGCCTCTCTCTATCTTTGATAATAAATTCTGAAAGGCTCCCTTTCTTTCCTTTTGATGAAATAGCACGAGCTTCAGCAATAGCTGTCCATACTTTTTTCCAATCTGTTTTTTTTACTTTTTCCTGAATATAAGGCGTGATAACAATCTCTTGAGGAGATCGATAAATTATTTTGACCACCGATTCCGTCTTCATCCAATCAAAAGCACGTCGTATGACGTCGGGAATGGTCAATTGTCCTCTATTTCTAATGATTGCTGTTGCTTGAATGTTATTCATACTTTCAGAATATCAGAAAATCAGAAAATGTCAAGAGAGCGACAACCTCAGACGTTGGAGGATTAATTACTTTTTTTATGTGGTGTAATACCAAAATCATTATATATTTTCATTTGATTGGTTCCGGAGGCATCTTTTAATACTGATTCTAGATGATCAATAAATTCCTTAGAAACATTTGTCATTTTATCTATTGATTCAATAAGTTCTCTGCATCTATCTTCTGTTCTATCAGATAGATAATAATTTAATATCTCTGATGCTTTTTTTGGACTTGATTTATAAATTTTATCTAACCAGTCAATAAAGCCGCTTCTAGCAACACTCTTCATATTTTCAATCGTTAAACTGATGTTTTGACCTTTATTCGGATAATCTACGGTCGTTAAAAATATTGGGATTTTGCCTTTAAACGGTTTCCGTTCATTAGCATTATCAAGTTGTACCTCAATGACTCTTTGTTTTGGAAAACTTTCTGTTAAAAAAATAAAGTCTCCACCGTCTTTTCTAGCTCTTGGTCGCAGATCTTTACTTTGAAAATCTTGCGCTGATAATTCCTGGTATATTTTTTTAATATCTAAGTCAACTGCTGTCTCACCTAATTCCGTGTTCATATTTTTTAACCAGGGAAAATAGGCGTATATTATTTTTTCATTTCCTCTTTTTTTTCTTAATTCTAAATGTTTAAAATAATCTCCCCCTTCATAGACATTTTCATCGAGCAATGGATCAATAAAATATGATTCCAATGTTGATAATAAATAGTCTGCCAAAGAACTCTTTCCAGCATGAATTAACTCAGTTATTATTTTTATTTGGGTTTTTAATTCAGGATGAGAAGACGAAAAAACTTTTAATTGGTTTTCCAAATCTACTTGATTCCTTGATCTTACCGTAGTTAATCTTTCTTGTGAAATTTTTGTTAAATTTTTTAGTTCATCGTTGGCCACCTCTGACGCCTCTAAGTCTTTCTTATCTGGCACTCTCCCAGAAACTAAGGTTCTTAGTATTTTTTCCGAATCGCCTTTTCTTCTAGCGTTGATAATTGATACGGCCTCATCTTCTTCTTTTATTTTAGCCCGGCTATTTATAATCAGATTTTCTTTTTCATTTATCATATAAAATCCTTGTCTTTTTGAAAAATCATCGATTACTTGTTGACGTAATTGTTTAAGAAAGCCTTGATCAATATTTTTATCAGAAGAAACAAAGAAGCAGAAAGTGTCACCTCCGGTTCTATATGCTGTAACGCCTCGATCCTGATGTTTTTCAGCAACCTCGTTCATACATGTTGATAGATCTCGCAACATAAAATCAGCATATCCAGCTTTGTCAGCAAGCCTGAGATAGTTTACGTCAAATTTAACAAAAGCAACCTTTTGACCTGATAAGATAGCCGCTTCGGCAGTTGATAAAAGAGATCTTTTATTATAAATTGCCACTCCATGTTTGGTGTGTACCGTAAAACTTTTATCAACTTCATTTAATATGCTGAATTTTTCTTTGTCAAGAATAAATTCATCATAGACTCCAGGATCATGAGAAAAACGTGAGAATTTTTTTTCAATTTTAAACTGTTTATTAGGTTCTAAATTTTTAAATTCTTGTAAAACCAATTCTCTTTTAATAGATAATAATTCCCTTTGAACAAAATCAGGTTGATTTTTTAAACCTAAAAATAATGGTAAATTTTCAGGATTATCAAAATGAACTATTTGTTTTCCATGTGACTCTATCATTTGTTGAATATTTTTTGCTAAACTATAGTATGGCTGATTTTGAGAAATTGAAAAAAATTTGTAAACTAATTCGCTATGATATTTTAACTTCAACGACTGAAGCAAAGTCTGGCCATCCAACTACTTCTCTCTCCGCTGTTGAGTTAATGGTTACTTTATTTTTCGGTGGTCCGCCAGCTGGCGGATTCTTTAAGGCTGACCTCAACCACCCTAAAGATTTCCAAAGTTTTGCCAACGACCGAATGGTTTTTTCCAAGGGTCACGCTTCTCCTCTTATCTATTCATTGTACCACGCGGCCGGAGCCATATCTCAAAAAGAATTAATGACTCTCCGAAAAATTGATTCTGATCTTGAAGGCCATCCTACTTTTAGATTCAAATACGCTGATGTGGCAACGGGATCGCTTGGTCAGGGATTGTCAGCCGGCGTCGGAATGGCATTAGGGATTAAATTGAGATCGACGATGGATGATAGAGAGTTGAAGGTAGGAGTAGAAGATAGAAAATCGAAGGTAGAAAAAAATCAATCTTCTATCGTCAACCCTCAACCCCTATCCTCTACCATCTATCCTCTATCGTCTACACCAATCGTCTTCGTCATTCTCGGTGATTCCGAAATGTCCGAAGGCCAGGTTTGGGAGGCGGTCCAGATTGCTTCACACTATAGACTTAATAATCTCATTGCAATAGCTGATATTAACCGCCTTGGCCAAAGTACAGAGACGATGTTGGGATGGGATTTAAAAACTTATAAAAAAAGATTTGAAGCGTTTGGGTGGAATGTGATTACGGTTGAAGATGGGCATGATTTGAAACAGGTTTACGATGCCTACGTAGAGACGCAAAATTTTTCGTCTCTACAAAAGCCTACTATTATTCTCGCCCGCACCATGAAAGGCAAGGGTGTTTCTTTTTTGGAAAACAAAGAAGGTTGGCACGGAAAACCGGTACCAAAGGATATGTTAGAATTGGCTTTAAAAGAACTTGGAAAAGTAGACCTTGAAATAAGAGGAAAGATTGAATTACCAAGAATTAAAGTTCGGGCGAATCAAGATTCGCCCCTACAACCTACCAACTACAACCTACAACCTAACTACAAGATTGGTGACTTGATCGCTACCCGTTTAGCCTACGGTGATGCGTTACTCGCTCTTGGAGAAATAAATGAAAAAATCGTCGCATTGGACGCTGAAATGTCTAACTCCACATATTCAGAAAAATTTGCTAAAAAATTTCCAGAAAGATACTTTGAGATGTTTATTGCCGAACAAAATATGATGACAACGGCTTTAGGCATGTCAAAATTGAGGTTTATACCTTTTATTTCAACTTTCGCCGCTTTCTTAACAAGAGGTTTTGATCAACTAAGAATGGCTCAATATTCTGCTCCCAATTTAAAAGTCGTTGGTTCACATTGCGGTGTTTCAATCGGCCCAGACGGTCCGTCGCAAATGGGACTTGAAGATATTTCTATGTTTCGAAGCATTTTGGACAGTACAGTTTTTTATCCATCAGACGCCACGTCAACCTATAAATTGACTGAAATTATGGCTAAAAATAAAGGATTATTTTATTTAAGAACCAATAGAAAAGAAACGCCCGTGATTTACGAAGAAAAAGAAGAATTTAAAATAGGTGGATCAAAAATACATACTGTAAGGAACAGTTTGAAACCGTTCCCTACAAAAAAATCTAAAACATTAATTATTTCTGCCGGTGTCACATTACACGAAGCATTAAAAGCGCAGACAGATCTGGCAAAATCCGGCATTGAAGTGATTGTCCTTGATGTTTATTCTGTCAAGCCCCTAGATGTACAAACGATTAATCGATTGACAAAAGAAATAAAGAATGTGATAGTTGTCGAAGATCATTATCCAGCTGGCGGCATTGGCGATGCTGTTTCCAGCTTACTAGTCACTAATCACCAGTCACTAATCACTAATTTTGTTCATTTATGTGTCCGCAAGCTCCCCCGTTCAGGAACCCCTGAAGAACTGCTCCATTACGAAGAAATCGACGCCGAAGCAATCGTTAACGCAGTAAAAAAATTATCTTAATTTAATTAATTTCTTGACGCACCAAATCCCCGTTAGGACCAACATTGAAAGTCCAATAAATTTAAAATATATTAGAGTTGAAACCGGTGAAATTTTAAAAATACCGGCAGAGAAAGGGTGACTCAAAATAATATATTGAAAAATTAGTGGCATAATAAATGCGAGGATAAATAATGGTGAAAAAAGATGTTTAAAACTTTCATGAATATGGCGATGACTTAGCCAAAGATCTATAAAGACAAAAGATTGAATGATTGTTAGAACTGAAAAAGCGGCTGTTCCTCCAAGTTTTTGTTCTGCAAAAATATAATAAGAAACAATCACCAAGATTGCACCAACAAATCCAACCACTCCAATATACGACTGATCTTTCGGTTTTAACAAAACCATTTCTTTTTCCGGAGTAATTGTCATTAATCCAGAGTCACGGGGAGAAAAAGATAACATAAGAGCAGGTAGACCATCTGTCACTAAATTAATATATAAAAGTTGAATGGGATAAAATAAAGTTGGCAGGCCTAAAATAAGACCGATTAGTAAAGCGATTGCCTCCGAGACATTACAGGCTAATAAATATTTTATGGCGTTTTTTATGCTGTTGATTATATTTCTTCCTTCTTCAACGGCCGTGACAATTGTGGCAAAATTATCATCGGTGATGACCATGTCTGCCGTCTCCCTCGCAACGTCAGTCCCGACCAGTCCCATCGCCACTCCTACGTCAGCCTGTTTTAAAGCAATTGCATCGTTGACACCGTCTCCTGTTACCGCCACAATCTCGCCTAATTTTTGGTAAAGAGAGACGATCCGGTGTTTTTGAAAAGGATTAGTCCGGGCAAATATTTTGACACGTGGCAATATCTTCAATAGCTCTTCATCATTATATTCTTCTAATTGCTGGCCGGTTAAAATTTCATCACCATCTTTCATCAAACCGCTTGATACCCCGATTGCTTCAGCTGTTTTCTCGTTGTCTCCGGTGATCATAACCACTTTAATTCCAGCTTTTTTGGCTTTTATAATTGCTTCTTTTACTTCGGGTCGAGGGGCGTCATGGATGGCAACCATACCCAAAAAAATCATGTTAGACGGTAGATGGTTGATGATAGACGATTGGGGTTGAGAGTTGAAGTTAGAAGATTGATTTTCTATCTTCGATCTTCTACCTTCTACCCCTATTTTCAATTTTCTATCGTCTACCGTCGAATAGGCGAATGCCAATACACGTAATCCCTGTCCTGCCCATCGGTCAACCTGTTTTTTTATTTTTTTTCTTTCTTCTTCGGTAATTTTAATTTCTTTATTTCCGATCATAATTTTATTGCAGACGCTTAATATTGACTCCGGCGCACCTTTTGAAAACGTTATATAAGGTCTGACCTTAGAAAAGGTCAGACCTTTAACAACAACAGACATCATTTTGGTGACGGAATCAAACGGTTTTTCATCGATCAATTTCCATTCTTTTCTGACATCTTCAATATTCAATCCTTGATTTTGGGCCATAAATAACAAGGCTCCCTCGGTCGGATCTCCCAACACATCCCAAGATCCATGATCATGAATGTAAACAAGCGAGGCGGTGGAACAAAGAATTCCGTTTAATGGGGCGATTCTTGTAATCGCCCTTTAGAACGGGCGGATATAAAATCCGCCCCTACACCAAACACATTATTCTCAACAAAAATTTCTTTCACCTGCATTTTGTTCGTCGTCAATGTCCCTGTTTTATCAGTCGCTATTAATGTAATGCTTCCCAAAGCTTCTATAGCTGATAATTTTCTGATAATTGCTTTTTTTCCGGCCATTTTTTTCATCCCGATCGCAAGGGTGATTGTCATGACGGCCGGCAATCCCTCAGGGACAACGGCTACTGCCAGTGAAACTGACAATAAAAACGCCGGAAAATACCCGCTTCCTTCAAATAATGAAACCAAAAAAACAATTATTGAAAGAACGATTCCTCCTATTCCAATGAGTCTGGTTAAATCGGATAATTTTTTTTGTAAAGGGGTTGTCCCATCTTCAATCGTTCCTAAATTATGAGCAATTTCTCCGAACTTAGTTTCATCGCCTATCTTAGTAATTATCACGTAACCCCTTCCTTTAGCGACGATCGTCCCGGAATATACTTCTTCTTTTTCAATTTTTATAACCGGAAATGACTCCCCGGTCAGCGCCGATTCATTTATTTCCAAATTAATTGATTTGACTACTTTCCCATCAGCCGGTATTTTGATACCTTCTTCAAGGTAGACTAAATCTCCCGGAACTAAATACTTACTGTCAATTTCTATTTCTTTTTCATCACGGATGACTCTGACTTTGGTCACTGTCATTTTCTTTAAAACCGCCAAGGATTCTTCTGCTTTTGCTTCCTGATAAAGTCCAAAAATTCCATTTAATATTACTATTCCAATTATTAAACCACCGTCCAAAGTCTCCCCCAACAAGAATGAAAGTAGAGCCGCACCGATGAGCAAAATCGTTAAAAAGTTATTAAACTGTTCAAAGAATTTAATGTAAAAAGGCTTTTTCTTTTGCTCCGTAATGACATTTAAGCCGTATTTAATTAGAAATTGCGAAACCTGAGATGATGAAAGACCTTTCATATATTGTATATACTAATGATAACAGAAAATAACAGAAAACCCCCTTAACTATTTATATGCTATTTTGTGTCATTCCCGTGAAGTCGGGAATCCAAACAAAAATTTTAAAAACTTCTCTTGACAACCATAAAGCGTTGCTCTATGCTTTATAGCATGAAAAACATATTTGATAGTCTTATTAAAAAGAAACAAAGACTCAACAAACTTTTACCTTTAAAAAAGGAGGTTTTGACAGAGTTGGAAGATTGGCTAAGAGTCGAGTTAACCTACTCTTCAAACGCAATTGAAGGTAACACTCTAACCCGTAAAGAAACAGCAGAAATTTTGGAAAAAGGCATCTCAGCTGTGATTTCAGGTAAACCATTTAAAGATCAGATTGAGGCAATTAATCATGCAAAAGCCATAGATTTTATAAAAAAAATAGCAGATCAAAAAATAAAACATACACAAATCAAAGAAGTAAATATTAACAATATTCATAAAATTATACTGACGGGCATTATTGATGAGTGGGCCGGAAAATACAGAGAGACAGAAGTATTTATTAAAGGGTCAAATGTCGAACTACCTCAGCCAATAAAGGTTCCATATTTAATGAGTGAATTTTTACATTGGCTATCATCTCAAAATAATAGTAACCCGATTCAAGTAGCTGCAGACGCCCACCTAAAATTAGTCAGTATCCACCCTTACGTTGATGGAAATGGTCGAACGGCAAGATTACTAATGAATCTGATTCTTATAATCAACGGTTATCCAATGATAATTATCAGAAATGAAGAAAGAGTCCAATATCTAGATTCTCTGGAAGAGGCTCAATTAAAAGACAATATCAACCCGTGCTATGATTTTATTAAAAAATCTGTCGATCGATCGCTTGAAGCATATATCAACGCTACCTCAAATAAACCAATTCTACCTGCTTTTAGTAAAAATTCTATTTCCGTAATTAAATCTAAACGGGAATTTATCACTTATTCTGAACTACTTAAAATTGGCGAACTGGCAAAAGAGACAGGAGAAACAATTCATACTTTGAGATATTGGACAAAAATGGGATTGCTAAAAGTGACAAAATATTCGGAAGGTGGATACCAATTATATTCTCCTGACGTTATAAAACAAGCTAAAAACATTAGAAAACTTCAAAAAGAAAAACGTCTCACTCTATCTGAACTAAAGAGAATGATTTAGCATTCAAATCATCATATCAAGTTAATCAAGTTTTTCGAGTTTATCGAGTATTTTTTGATCTACTTGATAAATTTTATCGCTTGATAAATTTTGATTTAGTTTTTTAAACACCTCTTCCATTGTCCTCAGAATATCCATGCAGATTCCTCTGGCCTCGCTAAAATTAATCGCTTTAGTGTTATGAGGAAAATAATGAAAGATCTGATTACGTCCGTTTTTCCAGACATTCCAGATTTTATCAGCTAACTCCTGTGAATATTGATTCTGAATTTTAATATAAAGTGAGTCCGGACCCAATTTTCCGATTAAATTCGGTGACATCAGCTTTCCTAAACGTAAATGGTCAGAAATATAGTCAAGGCGACTAATCAGCTGTTTATCTCTGAAAATTTTTTTTAAAAATCCTTCATACGATTTTGCAAAAGGAAAGACAAGAAATGAATAATCCTTAAATTGATAGGCGTGATCTTTCACAATATCGTCCATTAGGTAAATTCCTTCTTCAATCAAGTCCTTTTGGCCTTGGGAAAGGTATGACCAAAATGCGCTTGTTTTATTTACAAGGTAATCCATTAGGATTATAAATGTTATAATACTTATAATTGTTATAATTATTATAACCTAAACTAAATGGAAAAATTTTACAAAATTTTTCAAAAAGGTTTTTTTTCTTCAAAAAAGAGCAAAAACGAAAATTCGACTTCGCTACATAGCCCTCTTCCCCTCATCACTATCTCCCGCGAAATGGGAAGCGGTGGAAAATCAGCCGCTAATTTGATTGCATTACAACTGGGAAAACCTTGGAAGGTCTATGATCATGAGCTGATTGATCAGATAGCTAAGAATAAAATATTGGAAGAAGAATTAATCAAAACCATTGATCCAAAAAAACTACCACTTGTGGATATTATTACTACCAAAACTTTCGGAAAAAGATTTTCTAATCTTTCCGGTTATCAAAGACATCTTGTTAAAGTTATGACTTTAGTTGGTTTAAAAGGTCATACAATTATTCTTGGTCGTGGCGCCAATTTTCTTTTTCCTCATGCTTTAAATGTCAGAATGATCTGTTGGATGGACCAGAGAATCGTCTGGGAGATGACGTATGAAAAAATTTCAAGAGGTGAGGCAATAAAAAGAATTGAAGAATCCGATGAAGAAAGAAGAAAATTCGTTAAATCACTCTTTAACCATAATCATGCTAAAGCTTATCACTATGACATAGTTATCAGGACCGGAAGAGATATATCAATTGAAGACGCCAGCAACATCATCATCGACCTGGTCAAGAGGAAGTTTAAGATATAAGTAGCTTCCATAATGGAATAAATTCAATTACCTTATTTTGTATTTTTTGTTTTTTTTCTATGCTTTTAGTAATAAAGACTATTTTTTTCATCCCTTGTTTTTCAAGAATCTTTAAGTATTTTGGTAATTTTAAATCAAAATCTTTTTCAATTTTATATTTTGCCTCAATAAATTGATTTAAATCATTGCCTATTACAAAATCTACTTCCTTTTGATTTTCATAATAAAAACCTAATTTTTGATTATCTTTCTTTAAGAAAGAATAGAGACTTTGTTCAAAGGCAGCGCTTTGGGAAAACCTGCCCAATAGATGAAACAGCATTCCATTATCAAAAGTATAAAACTTCTTCGGCCCATAGATCCTATTTCCGCGTGATGATGTGAATCTCGGTAATTCATCAATTAAAAAACTGTTTTTTAGATAATAAACGTATTCTTTAACCGTATCCACCTTTAAAGATAAAATATTGGCTAATTTTGAATAAGTTGTTTGTGATCCAATCCGATCAGCTAATAGAAGAAGCAGGTCCCTTAAGAGCTCTGGGTTTTTCAGTTGATAAAAATTAATAATATCTTTATACAGAATATTATTGATCAAGTCGGAAAAATAGCTTGCATCTGGATTAATAACATATTCGGGATAACCACCAATTTTAAGATAATCTTCGCAGTATTTTTCCAATTTATAGCTTTCCGTTTGGGTTATTCGCGCTCTTTTGAAAGCAAGAAACTCTCTAAAATCAAGAGGAAATACCTCTATTCTCTCCAATCTTCCTGTCAAATATGAGCTTTTGAGGAGAAGTGTTGATGAGGTCGATCCTGAAAAATAAATCTTAACGTTTTCTGTATCTACCAAAGCTTTTATCTCTCTTTCCCAATCTTTCAAATACTGTATTTCGTCAAAAAAAAGATATATTTTTTCATCTCTTGCCAATAGATGATATTTTCTAAATTCTTCAACCATTTTCAAAATATTAAAAGAAGAAAGCTGAGGGTGATCCATCAAAGCATACAGAATTTTTTTTGGATTTACTTTCTTTAATAGGCTGTCAATAAGTTGGAAAATCAAAGTTGTCTTCCCTACTCTTCTTGAACCGGTAAGAAGGACTGCCCGACGATGATTCAGGCTTTTAACAAGTTTATTAAAATAAACCTCCCGTTTGATACCGGTATTAAATCTTCGATTAAACCACCAAGGATTAAGCATACATAATATCTCATTCATATAAAAAGATTCTATCATCAGCGGAAATATTTGTCAATAGTTACCACTGGTAATGGAAACTATTGCTATCATCGACCTGGCTAAGAGGAAATTTAAGATATAATTAAAAGTCTCAAAAAAATAATATTAATCTTTATATTTAAAGCCTAAAGCGAGAGTTAATAATTTATTAAATTTATTGTATGTATCTTCATGTGGAGGCTTTTGAGTTTTATAGGTAGATTTTGTTAATTCTGCACTTGCAACTTGAGTTGTTCCAATTGCAAGTGATGCTGACAAAGAAGGATTATTGGTAATAAGAGATAGAAAAATGGTGGCTACAGAAAACAGGTCTTTTAGACTTGATGTTGTTATTATTTGTGGGATTTCATCATCACCTCTTATTAAACTTCTATTAGCAGATTTTTTTCGTTTATTTTCAACAATTTTTAAAACCCCTCTGAAAGTTCCTATTAAGCCTAAATTAACGATTGCTGCTGACAATTGACCAGCTACAAATAAAGCTGCAATTGTGGCAATTTCTGGAGATAATCCCCAAAGTTCTTCTATGTATTCTGTGTGAATGGCCGATTCAAATGCTTTTGCTAACAATTTGTTTTTACGCTGTGAGTCGTCCATATTTTCATTTCCAGGGTCTATCTTATCCATTGCATTATAGACCTCCTCTACTAAAACAGCGTCATTATGCCCCGCTCTATTTCTATCTTTCCACATAGCTTTCCCAATCGTACTCAAATATATTCCCCTTAAACCTAAGAATGCAGGAATACCAACTTCTGGTGGCATTTGCAAAGCAATCATAGGCAAACCAAAACCAAATGCCGCCACTTCTATTCCTACCCTCCGCAGCCTCATTCTCGCCTCTAAACTGTCTTTGACTGATTTTTTTATTTCATCGAGAATTTCCTCACTACCATATGAAGCATATGACAGTATGGCTTTATAGGTTAATATATTAAAAGCAGAACTATTTTTTAATTCCTTTAATTCCTCTTGTGATAATTTTGTCTCATTTCTTAAATCACCTTTACTATTTTCTAATAAATTTATCAAAAATGTGTCTTTATGAAATAGTAGTTTTGCTTGGAATTCGTCTATTTTTTCATGAAAAGGAGCAAAGTATTTTCCACCAAAAAATGTATCAAAATTAAGCCTTCCTCTTTATTACCCCCCCCCAATTTTTTTCTGGAGACATATTGGCTCTATTTTATCATACTATGGGATAAGAAGCAAATAAGAAAATATCGCGTAGAAAGCCTCACAAAAGCCAGTCGATGAAGTTGTCTTTATTTATTACAATAATCTTATTTGTAACTACGGTATACAAAAAGATATGTCTTTTTGTCAAGTAGGATTATTTGTTGAGCTCGAGTTTTAGTCCAGGGCTCATCGTGGTTTTGATGAAAGCAGATTGGATGTGGGTTTTTTTGACAGCTTCAATAAATTTTTCTGCGTTGGCAATTAAATTTTTTTCTTCATTCGAGATCTTTCCAATCATTTGATGGATCAACGGAAATTTTACCTCAGTTTTCCACCTTAGCATTCCTTTTTCAAATTTTTTAACGACTTCTTCCGGCTTCATGGAGACTGTCCCCGCCTTAGGATTAGGCATCAGTCCCTTTGGACCCAAGACTTTGGCAAATTTAGCCAATTTTGGCATGAATGAAGGATGAGTAACTAAAACGTCGAATTCTATTTTACCTTTTTCAAGATCTGAAAGAACTGAGTCATCGGCAATTTTTACTCTGACAATTTTTCCGGTTGAAAATGGTAATTCAACCTCACCTTTTAAGCCAGTTTCGTCAACAACAAAATGAAGCTCGACCGACTGATCAAACTTAACCAACTTCATTTTCTTCAATAGTTGAATTGCCTCAGATAGAGTATAAAATTTACTTCTATCTACCATATTTTTAGCCTCAAGATACTTCTTTCCTTTGGAAACTGTTGATTTGATGGATACTGTTTTTTTAACAACCTTTTTAACCTTTTTCTCAATCGAGGGTTGATCACGATCAACCCCTACATCAATCATTGGTTTTTCATCAGGTTTTGCATCCTTGTTTTTCAACATTTTTTTTTCGGCGGCTTTGGTTTTTTGTTCTTTCTTTTGCTTCTCTTCAACTTCTATGTCTCCGATTAATCTTGGTTTAACTTTGCCCATAGTTTTTGACAAATACAGACGATAGATGATTGAAGATAGAAGGTAGTTTTTTGAGGTTAGATGGCAGAGAATGGATTTTCTATCTTCCATCCTCTATCTTCTAATACTACTTTCTATCGTCTACTATCCACCGTCAAATTTTAATTCTCAATATCTATCCCCATACTTCTCGCTGTGCCAGCTACTATCTTCATAGCCGCGGCCACATCATTTGCATTTAAATCAGCCATTTTTTCTTTTGCAATTTCTTCTAATTGAACCTTTGTTAGCTTCCCCACTTTTTCCAAATTTGGCTTTCCTGATCCTTTTTGCAACGACAGTTTCTTTTTAATCATGGCTGCAACCGGTGGCAGTTTAGTAATAAAGGTAAAGCTTCGATCTTCATAAACTGTAATAACGGCCGGAATAATCTGCCCCTTCATCTTGGCCGTCTTGGCATTATATTCCTTAATAAACTCCATGATCGGCACGCCGTGTTGACCTAAGGCTGGCCCGACTGGTGGCGCCGGAGTTGCTTCTCCGGCAGCGAGATTTAATTTTAATATTATTTTTATTTTCTTAGCCATTTGTATTTCTGATGAAAATAATCGTTATAATTATTATAAAAATTATAAATTTTATATCCTTCGACTTCGTCCTTCGACAAACTCAGGACTTCGCTCAGGATGACAAAATTGTTATCACAATTTAGTCACTTGCAAAAAATCAAGCTCAACCGGTGTTTCTCGGTCAAATATTGAAACCAATACCTTGATCTTTCCTTTTTCTTCATCAATCTCCTGAATACTTCCAAGAAAATCTGAAAAAGGTCCGTCTGTAATTTTAACCGCTTCTCCAAGAGAAAATTTTGATTTAAACTTCGGCTGTTCCTGTTTTACAAATTTCATGATTGCTTCGACTTCTTTATCTGAAATGGAAGTGGGTTTTAACCCTGCTCCAACAAACCCTGTTACTCCTTCGGTCGTCCTGACAACCAACCATGAATCGTCATTCAAAATCATTTTAACTAAAATATAACCTGGGAAAACTTTTTCCGTTGCTTTGGTTTTTTTGCCTTTTTTTACAACTACAATTTCCCTGGTTGGAATTACCACATCAAAAATTTTATCTTCTACTCCCAAGCTTTTAACTCTCTGTTCAAGTGCCTGTTTAACCCGTCCTTCGTAACTGGTTTGAATATGAATGACATACCACTTTGGCACAGGCCCTGTTGGGGCTGCCGGAACATTAGTTTTTAAAGCCTCTTTCTGCTCTGTAGCAATCGTGACTGGATTTACCATAAAAAAATTATCTGAACTTCGTAATTACTTCAAGACCTTTTGCCAGTAAGATGTCTATTATACCCACATAAAGTCCAATTATCAAGGAAACAATTATGACAATTGTTGTCAGTCTAATCGTCTCGGCACGTGTTGGCCAACTGACCTTCTTAAGTTCATCAATTATATCTGATACAAAATTAGGATTGATTTTTTGATTCGCCATTTTGATATTGTAGCACAAAATTATAAATTTTATAATGGTTATAATTATTATAAGTGTTATATTTGAGTTATGACCAAAGAAATCACCCATGCATTAATTTTAGTTTTTACAGTTGTCATTGCTTTTGTTTTCCCTAAAACTAATTTGGCCCAATATGACCTTCAAATCAGCGCCGGACTATTTATCCTTCTTTATTTAACACGAAATTTTTTTGTTTCAAAAAATATCTATTCACGACTGATTGAATCAGTTATCTTTACCTTAGTAATCATGGGCATTATTAATTCAACCGGCGGGATAGAATCACCTTTTTTCTTTTTGACTCACTTTCTTCTTTTTTCTTTATCTTTGCTTCTTGAGCCAATTATTCCGATCACAACCACAGTGACAATAATTATTTTTTATCTTTTAGAACTTCCACCCAATCAAGGTTTTCGAACTTTAATGCCTATAATTTCTCTTGCTTTTGTCACTCCTTTTGCTATGTTTTTGGGACAGGAAAAAGTTGAAAGTGAAAAATTAAAGGTAAAAACAGAAAAAACTAAAGAAAATACTTTTTTGTTTTTATCTTTGATTTTGAAAAATCACTTAAAAAATATTCGTGAGGCTGCTCAAAATTTTGTCGGTGATCATCAGCTTGAGATTATAAAAAAATCCACTCACCAAATGGAAAAACAGATAGAGAAGTTTGAAAAGGGAGATTGATATGCAAAAGTTAAAGTTTATAATCATTATAATCGTTATAATTTTTATAAAGATTATAATTCATGAGGCGCTTGCTGTGCCCATGGACTCTTCCCGGTTTAAAATCGAATCGGCCAATATTGAAGTAGCCGGCGGTAACAAAAGTTCTGATAGCTATAAACTTTCAGACACGGTCGGCCAACTGGCCGCCGGACAGTATTCTTCAAACGGTTACGTTGTTAAAGCCGGCTTTCAATATCTTCATTCAATCATTCCTTTCCGCTTTACGGTTTCCAACACCAACATTAACTTAGGGACCTTGATTCCCGGTGTTCCGTCAACGGCAACTACCGATTTGACTGTTTATTTTGGCGCCGCCGGTCAATATCAGGTTACGGCCATTGAAGAGGGACCTCTAAAAACTCAGTCGGGAAACGCTATTCCTGACACTTTTTGTAATGGCGGGAATGATACTTGCAGTGAATCACTTGCAAAGGTCTGGTCTTCAACCTCTGCCTATGGTTTTGGCTACGGCATATCTGGAGATGATATTTCTTCTGACTTTATTGACGGAACATTTTTTCGACCGTTTCCGGATCAGACATCGGCTGAATCCCCGGCTACGGTCATGAGCAGTCCAAACGTCGGAAAAAACCGTCAATCAACCATCACTTTTAAAACTATTATTTCATCAGTCCAACCGGCCGGAAGTTATCAGACTATTATTAATTTCGTGGCAACACCCTCTTATTAGCATGCGTAAAAATATAATCTTTATAATATTTATAATTCTTATAACATTTATAACCTGTGGGGTTTCCGCCCAACAAGTCTCCCTCTCCCTTTCCCCTCCTCTCCTTGAACTTTTTATTAAACCCGGAAAATCGATCATGGTTGCATATAATTTAAAAAATTATGGTGATCCGACTTTTTTAAGTCTAAAAATTCTCCCTTTTGAAGCTAAGGATAATCTTGGAAATATTAGAATTAAGCCGGAATTTGCCGGCCCAGTCAGATTTAGTTTGGATAATTCTGATTTAAAGATTGGTCAGTCATTTTTTTTGAAAACTAACAGTTCTCAACAAATTTTACTCCGGATTAGAATCCCAGAAAATATTCCTGACGGTGATTATTACTATAGTCTTTTGGCCGACGCAACCCCGCCAACTGCTATCGAAGGAATTGGTTCAGCTCGAGCTAAAGCCACAATTGGCTCAAATATCTTAATCTCTATTTCTAACTCCGGTAATGTCGAAATTAAACCGAAAATTATTTTATTTTCTGTCAGAGGTGGTCCAATTTTTGACAGCTTAGACAAAATTCCCGTAATTCTCACGATTGCCAATAAAGGAAAAAGCATGATAAAACCGGAAGGTCAGATTAGTTTAAAAGGCAGCTTTGGAGCAACGGCAAAATATGATATTATTTCGAAAAATATTTTGGCCGAATCAGAAAGGGTAATCGAAGCAACGCCGTCAGCATCAATGAATTCATTGATTTTATCCGGATTTTTTGTTGGAAAATATAATCTTTCAACCACGATTAGATTCGGAGAAAATTCTCCGACGGTTTATGGCTCTACAACGTTCTATGCATTTCCGTTTAAAATATTTGCCGGAATAATATTATCATCTATTTTAGTAATATTTATAGTTAAAAGAAGAAGGAATGATGACTAACAACATAAGATAATTGGCTTCAGACGTCTCACATATCTATCGCTGTTTTTTTCCCGTTTCCACGCCCTATTTCTGTATGTTTGTAGGTTATAAGCGGTTGACAAGATTAGTTCATAAAGCTATAAAGTTCGTAAAGTTCATAAAGACGTATTTACTTTATAAACATTATAACTTTACAAACTTTATGAACTTATTATTATGAACGGTTTTATAAAATCTTTTTCTCCAATATTGAAGGGATTGAAAAAATATCGGTTAGAAATCATCTTATTAGCTACGGCAATAATGGTAACCGTTACCGCAATTGTTATTTATATCAAAAATGGTCAAAATACAAAGGATGATATTAAAGTTACAGAAGCATCTCCAATTCCTGATAATGCCGTAGTAAAAATTTTTGTCGATGTTTCCGGTGCTGTAAAAAAGCCGGGCCTCTATCAAGTGGGCTTTGGGGCTCGAATAAAGGATATTATTGATAAAGCTGGAGGCCTATCTGAAGAGGCGGATGTCATTTTTTTTCAACGAAACTTTAATTTAGCTCGAATCGTCAGCGATCAGGAAAAAATATATATTCCTTCGATCACCGAAATTAATAATGAAATTTTTGTTCAAAATCAACGAGCTTTGGATTATACATCTCCAAGCACTGGTGATCCAAAGATCGCCCCTACATCAGAAATATCAAAAAACAATCAATTAATTAATATTAACGATGCGACCGTCGAGGAACTCGACTCTTTACCTGGAATTGGACAAGTGACTGCCAACAAAATTATTTCTGGCCGTCCATACGGCATAATTGAAGAATTATTAACAAAAAAATCTGTTGGTAAAAGCGTTTATGAGAAAATAAAAAGCCTAATTAGCCTATGATATCACCGTCTATTTTCACGTCCGTTATAAATTCCTATCTCCCTGAACCACATGCCTCCCTTTTAAACGGAATTATCTTTGGCGTGAACCTAAAAACCTCTAAAGAGTTCTACCAACAGCTTAAAGTCGTTGGTCTACTTCACTTAGTTGTTCTTTCCGGTATCAATATCACCTTACTATCTTCTATGATCAGCTCGTCAACCAAATTTCTTAGCAAACTAACATCTACTCTGATAACGATACTAACCATAATATTGTTTGTTATATTCGTAGGACCACAAGCCCCAATTATTCGAGCCGCCTTCATGGGCTTACTCACGCACGTAGCAATTATAACTGGAAGAAAAAATTACACTTTATATGCTCTTTTTCTTTCATTTATTTTTATTCTGTTTTTTTGGCCGGACTGGTTAAAGACAGTTTCTTTACAACTATCTTATGGAGCGACTTTAGGAATTATTTTGTTTGGACAAAGTAAGAGTAATAATTTTATTAAAAAAAATCTCCGGTTAACTTTAGCAGCACAAATATTTACGGCACCAATAATATTTTTCTATTTTAAACAGATATCCCTGATTTCTCCTCTATCAAATTTATTAGTCTCTGAAACAATTCCACCTCTGATGGTTTTTGGATTTTTAACAGCAATTTTAGGAAAGATCAGTTATTTTTTGGGTTATATCCCCAGTTTGATCTGTTATGGAATCTTAAGTTATCTTGTTTGGGTAATTGAAATGTTGGCAAAAATTCCATTTGCATTTTTTAATTTTTAAATATGTTTGAGTCACCGGTAAAGACACGCGACTTAATATTATTTACTTTTCTCTCGTTGATGATTATTTTTTTTATTTTTTTGTCAACTTTTTTTGATCAACGTACAAAAATCGTCTTTTGCAACGTTGGACAGGGCGATGCCGCCTATATTAGAATCGCAAATAAGATTGACGTTTTGATCGATGCCGGTCCGAACAAAAGTATCCTTTCGTGTTTGGGAAAATATATGCCCTTTTGGGACCGGAAAATTGAACTGGCTTTTTTAAGCCACCCGAACAGTGATCATTATAAAGGCTATATAGATATTATCGATCGTTACAAAATAGATAAATTCATCACTGTCAATACTACGAATTTAATTGTCAGCAAAACCTACAAAAAACTCCTCCAAAAAATATCAGAGAAAAATGTACCCATTCTTTTTAAAGTAGCAGGTGACAAAATTATGATTAATAATAGTCAATTTATATTTTACTGGCCTCCAATCAATTTTAACTCCAACAATGATAATGATTTTTCAAGCATATTTATTTTTAAAACGCTTACTTTTAGAGCGTTATTTACAGGAGATGCCTCACCATTCGTCTTAAGCCGATTATCAAATAATCCTTTAGTTAAAGTTGATGTTCTCAAAATCCCCCATCATGGCTCAAAAAACGGACTGACTAAAAAATTTTTAGACTTAGTAAACCCTACTACTGCTGTGATAAGTGTAGGCAAAAACAATTCATATGGACATCCGAGTAAAGTAGTTTTAGATATGCTGAAGGCCAAGAACATAAATATTAAACGGACGGATGAAGACGGGAACGTAATTTTTATGATTAACTAAGCAAAATGCTCTTGATTTCTTTGAAGATATTCCATCCCTCAAAACCAATCCAACTTTCTCCGATTAGTTCTTTCGGCAGTCCAGGATCCTGACGAAGTAAATTGACATATTCCCCGATTACTTTTTTTAGCTTGTCAACTTTTTCGTCACCCGAAGATAAAACTTCATGCCATTTTTTGAAAAGCTCACGGTACGATTTATCCAAAGCTGATTTTCCCCAAACTTTTTCAATTAAAAACTCACGGTCGCCAAAAGTGTGATCGGCTTCAAATGCCTGAATATATTTCTCTTCTTCTTTTTGTGAAGTTAATAATTTCAGAGTAGGTAAAATCGGGTGTGGTGTAAGCCAAAATGATCTATGCCAAGGACCAAGCCCCCATCCCTGCATTTCCCGGCGTAGACGGTCGCGAAGTTCGCGTTTTTTTTCCGGTATTTCATAAGAAATAATTCTCCATTTTCCGTCCCATTTCTCTCTCTGAAATCTAAAAAATGGAAACTCAAGGCATAGCTCAGCAAATCCTTTATCAGTTAATCTATACTGGTTCTCTTTCTCTCCTTTTTCAATTATTTTTTCTTTAAGAAGACCTGACAACGTTCCTCTCGTTTTTTGATTTAAGGAAAGATCAAAGATTTTTTGGATTTTTTCATCAAAGTTTGTAAGAGCAAACTCAACGTCTGACAGTAAATATAAAGCAAGTAAAATCTTCGTCCGTCTTTCTTTTATTGCCATATTAATAACAATGTAACAGACGGACTTTTTCATGTCAAGGGCATTTTTATATTACTTGACTAATTTAGGTTTAATGTCTATTCTGAAGTATGAAGAAATTGTTTTTTGTTTTTATCATAATACTCAATCTATTTTTTTTTGTTGTTCCACTAACTCTTCCAAAACCGGAAATGGCCAATTTTATTTCCGCATCCGCTACGCTAAGTAATTCAACTTTCTCAAGCGAAACCACTATGACCATCTCTCTTACAAGTATTAATGAAATTCCCTCAAATGGCAATATTTTAATTACCGTTGCCTCTAATGGTTTTGATTTTAAAAACGTTGATAGCTCAGCTATCTCGGTGGTTGGATGTACTGACAGTAACTGGAATTCTGTCGAAACTGTTACCTGTGGCACTGGTTCAACTAATCATACAGTCCTAATCAACCGCCAGACAGACAGCTGCCCGGCCGGTTCAATGATTACCATCACTATTAAAAACGTTATTAACCCTGCCCCCTTGAATATTAGCCGCTCCCAAGGACAGGCAGATATTTTTGATATTAATATCAAATCCCGTGACAGCTCAAACAACACCCTTGATAAGATCGACGTTAAAGTTGCGCCTGTTGAAGGGGTTACTGTTTCGGCGCTGGTTGAGGAAACTCTAAAATTTACGGTTGTTGGAGTAGCAGAAGATTTGGGATCTTACTGCGGTATTGTACGAGATCAATCCTCACCTGATACCACTTCTTTTTCTATTCCTTGGGGAACAATTTCCCCTACTTATTCCACGACTGCCAACAATACGGCCCAACAACTGATTGTTTCCACCAACGCTTCCTCCGGTTACAAAGTCTATATTGAGGAAAATGATCAATTAGGAAGAGATAATAATACCTGCCCTGGAGCTGTTCCTTCTTCAGGACAATATATGTACGACAGCAATATTTGTATCCGTGATACTTTATGCGATTTACAAGAATGTAATCACACATCCTCAACTGACTGGATTGATACGGCAACTTTTGTAGGATTTGGCTACTCTTTAGATAATCAATCAGGTACGGACGCTAAATTTTTATATAACGAATCTGGCCGGAATTTTTCAGCCAAAACATTAGCTGATAGTGAATCTTCTGAATCACAGTTTGATAGTAATGCTGAAATAATGACTAATGCCGGACCGGTAGAAAATTCTTCAATCAATGTTTGCTATCGTATTGCAATTCCCGAAAATCAGCCGGCCGGAAATTATTATAATAAAATCAGGTATACGGCAATGCCGGTGTTCTAAATATGAATATTAAAATCCTCAGGTTTATAATTTTTATAATATCTACTACTATTATAACGGTTATAACCCCTGAAATTTTTGCTCAAGCTCCCGTTCCCCTAATGGTCTCACCGGCCCGGCAGGAAATAAGTGTTAATCCCGGAGAAGAAACAAATTTTAACGTCCGTTTTTATAATTTAAGCGATTTACCTGTTTCCGGGATTGTCAGGGTGGCTAATTTTACCGTTGATAATAGTCAAGGCAACCCAAGAATAATTGAAAATAGTAATCAAACCTGGGTTACTATTCCTTATGGACAGATAACAATCGCTGCCAATGATAAAGTCTCTTTACAAGCTAAAGTTAAAGTTCCAGCCGACACCCGGCCCGGAGGATATTACGTAACGGTTTACTTTGAAACAACTGACCTATCCCTTAAAAAGGAATCCGTTGGAACTAATGTTTCTGTTAGGATTTCACCATTGATCTATGTCAAGGTCGGTGGGTTAATTTTTGAAAAGGCTGTCATCAGTCGTTTGTCCACCCCAAATTTTGTTGAGTATGGCCCAGTAAAAGTTACCACCCAAATTTTAAATCAGGGAGATTATCACATCAAGCCACGGGCTGTTCTCAAGATATTTAATACATTTGGTAGACTCATTGACCAAATCGGCCTAAAAGAAGAGAATATTTTTCCCAAAACCATAAGAAATTATGAAAACAGCTTGGGAAAAAAATTTCTGATGATCGGACGATATAAACTTTTAATAACTATTTTATACGGCGAAAAAGGTCAACTGTTGGAGTCTACTACCTATGTTTGGGTATTTCCATGGAGAGCGGCCCTGATAATCATTATTACTATCATCCTGCTATTTTTTCTAAAGATAAAATACTGTAAAATGAAATTGTGAAAAAATCTTTACTAATAATTGGTCTTTTAATCATATTAATTCCCTTACAGTTAAGCTTCCTATATTTGAGTAATTCCCTTAAACACTCCGGATCGGTTGCAGGATTAACTAACTATCAATCAGCCAGTGTCAATAACTCTGTTTTTATTGGTGGTTCGCGATTAAATCTATTTGGCTATACTTCACCTCAAGGAATAGTGACTTTTGAAGGTTTGGGAATCTTTGAGCAAACGACCGCCAATAACGACGGCTATTTTGTATTTGACGTCCGCTTCTCCCCTCTCATATCCCGTGAAGCTTGCTTGAGCTCCAAAGACCAATTAGGAAGAATTAGCTCGCCCGTTTGCCTACCACCCTTTCCTGAAGGTGATGACGTTAATGTTGGTCCGGTAATTATTCCTCCAACTCTTTCTTTAGATAAAAAGGATTATTTTATGGGCGACGAAGTGATCTTGAGCGGGCAAGCAATACCAAATACTGAAGTGACTCTATTTGTTTTTGGCGATGATAAAAATTTTCAAGTCATCAAACAAGTCGAAGCTTTTACTTTTCCTGAACTTCTCACCCAAACGGATAAAGAAGGAAATTATTCGGTTAATCTCCCCTCTTCAAACCCAAAAAAGTTTAGATTGTTTGCTCAAGTCAATTATAATAAATCCATTTCAGCAAACAGTACTAAATTGAGTCTTGAAATTTTGCCGTTTTGGATATTTATTGTCAGATTGTTTGTTTCACTACTTGCGCTAATTAAACCAAGGCTTTTGGAAATCGCCATTATCTCTGAAATAATATTTGTTCTTTTGATGCTGCTTAGACATCAAAATAAAGCCATTGTTCTTTACAAAAATAAGTTGCCGATCATAAAAGAAGAAAGTCCTTTGCTTCAAGTGGATGTGTTGTTGAAATAATTAATTGAAATATAACCTCGCTTTTTGATTTAGGGCCGTACCATCGACCTTAACCTCTAATAAATACTCTCCTGCCACAGTTGCCGAAATGTCAAAATAGGCTTTACCATAACTATCTGTGGCTGCTTGAATTGATTCAATATTAGCATTTTGATTTGTCCCTATCACTATTTGTTTACCTAAAACACCCAGCCCCTGATTATTAAGAATAAATACTGTTAGCCGGATTTTTTCCTGTCCATTAGCTCTCGCCTGAGATGGTGTACTAAAGATATATGAATTATTAACCGAAAAAGTTGTCTGACTGACATTAGCCCGGGCAGTGAAAACTCTCATCTCATAAAGCCCAAAAACTGTAACAAAACCGATCATTATTAGTAATAAAAGAGTAAATAAAATAATTGATTTTTTCATACAATATAATCTTAAAACAGTTTATTAAATAAGTCAATTACTGCAAAAATATACTATAGGTGGGGCCTATTCCTATCTTAAGACACTACATATAAATAAAGGGCTATAAAATAAGCTATTTTAAAAGAATTATAAATTGGCAATCTAAATTATGGATTGATAAATTAAGTAAATACATGTGTCGAATCGAATTATTACGATAAATAATCAATCCTAAAACAATAAAAATAAAATCGATATAAATTATTAACAAATAATATATTAAGTTTCTTAACTATTAATTAGAGTTATTACCTATTTTTAAAAATATTTTTGTAATTTTTTTTCATAAATTTTCGAACTAATTAGAAATCATAAATAAAAACATACTTTACTGCCTTCTTAGGATAAAATATATTATAAGCCTTATGATATTTATTGATGTATTAACGTTCTGTAAAATTTATTGCGGTTATTGTTATAAATACGTTTAAATATATATATTGTTTACGTCTACTCTCTTTAAATTACATACTATTTCTATATCATAATATATACAAAATACCCTTGACAAGCCCCATGAGATTGTTTTATTATAAAAATATATGTCTGAAACGTATAATCTTTATAATCTTGAAGCCCCATTCAAAGAATATCTGTCTGCGGGAAACCAAAAAGCAATTTCTATTAAAAACTATCTTTCTGACTATCGTCATTTTGCCGGTTGGATGATGTCAAAGATCGGACACGGTGGTTCGACCCTACATGAAACAGTCTCATTTAAAGATATTTCCGAATATAAATCATATCTCGAATCAAATAATATCCCTTATAAAACCATCAATCGGCGTTTATCAACCATACGGAAATTTTGTTCTTTCTGTATTTCTCAAGGTTGGATGAAGGAAAACCCGGCAAAAAAAATATCAAATATCTCTGCCCTACAACCTACTAAGGTTCCATTAAGCTCTATTCCGTTGTCATCCCCGTGGAGACGGGGATCCATTCGATTAATTACATTTTTAAGAAGTAAATTTAGTCTGGATTCCCTCCTTCGAGGGAATGACAAACAACAATCAAAAGAAAAACTACAAACTACGAGCTTTGGCTTACAGCAATACGTCGGCCTATTGATCATTCTCATCTTCGTTTCCGTCATGGGTGCCAGAATCTATAATCAATTTTTTGTAAAAAACCGTCAGTCATTTGCTTATCCAACTAATTTAACAAAAGCCGGAAGGATTTTATCTTTTCAGGGCCGTCTAACAGACACATTGAACAATCCTATTACAACCGCCACCAATGTTAAATTTAAACTTTATAATGGAGCTACCGGTGGAAGCACTCTATATGATACCGGAGCATGCTCTGTCACTCCTGATCAGGATGGTATTTTTTCTTCTCTAATCGGTTTAAGTTGCGGTAGTGAAATTTCATCGTCAGTATTTAGCGAAAATACCAATGTGTACCTTGGTATAACCGTCGGATCTGATTCAGAAATGACTCCGCGTCAACAAATTGCGAACGTAGGTTATGCTATCAATGCCGAGACCTTACAAGGCTTTCTTCCTGGAACAAATATCAACAACATCCCCTATATCAATTCTGATAGCAATTTGCTAATCGCAGCGGCTGCCCCGGGAATCAGATCTTTATATGCTTCAGCTGATTTTACTTTATCAAGTGCTAAGGCCACTATTATTCAATCTGCGGGTACAGGTAATGTTGTTATACAAGCAACCGAAAGCGGATCATTGATTTTTCGAACGGCCGGAAATACTGACGTTAATAATAGATTAGTAATTAGTAACGCTGGGGAGGCAACTTTTTCCAGTACCCTATCTTTAAAACCTCTCGTTCCTGTTGATGCTGGAACTTGTAGTAGTACAACAGCTGGAAAAATATATTTTGACGGGGTCGATAATATATTTTATTATTGCAACGGAAGTGCTTGGACAGATTTAACTGGAGTTTCAGGAACAACCGGAACAACGGGACCAACTGGAGCAACGGGAATTGAAGGGCCAACCGGTGCAACCGGTGTCACGGGCGTGACCGGGCCAACCGGAACTACGGGGGTTCAGGGATTAACAGGAGCCACGGGATTAATCGGAGAAACAGGACCGACTGGAGCTACAGGTTTAACAGGTGAAACTGGTCCAACCGGAGCTACTGGAGTTCAAGGCACGACTGGCCCAACCGGAGCTACTGGAGTTCAGGGAATAACAGGACCTACAGGTGCAACTGG
>Ga0208373_1001747_pt1 | contig 27118 bp, 28 predicted proteins | sample RifOxyC2_FD_184036 | JGI IMG/M metagenome (GOLD analysis project Ga0208373, IMG submission 184036) | Soil microbial communities from Rifle, Colorado - Rifle Oxygen_injection C2 (SPAdes) | ecosystem: Environmental > Terrestrial > Deep subsurface > Rock core/Sediment | place: Rifle, Colorado... | reverse complement strand
AACAGTACTGATATTTGTTCTGGATACCTTTTTACAAAGGTATGACGAAAAATAATAACTACCGGATTTACCAATCCCGTCAGTGAGACATTGGATAGACAAGGATTCTGCGTTGAGATTTGCAACGGGTTTGGGCTTGAATAAGTTAAGCAAAAAGTTGGGTGTTAACTTTATCTATATTGTCTCTGCATTTTTTCAATTCTGCAACAATTTCATAAGGGACTTTTACCGTGCCCATTATCGCAGGCATACCTTTTAGCATAATACCGTGACAATCAGAACCACCAGTAGATATTATTTCAAATTTTTCAGCTATTTTTTTAAGTTTTTCAGTTTCAGAATTAGTATGTTTAATATGCCAAACTTCTATGCCTTTTAGCCCCTGTTTAACCAATGACTCAATTGTGTTTTGGGTTATATCGTTGCAATGAGGATGTGCCAGGATAGGCACACCTCCGACGCTTATTATCATTTTAATTGCTTCATCCGGCGTTAAACGCAATTTTGGAACATACGCCGGCTTTCCGTAACCCAAATATTTGTTAAATACTTCATTTATGTTTTTGGCAACCTGCGTTTCAACCAGCACTTTTGCAAAATGCAGTCGTCCGAAAACACCGACACCTACAATTTCCGATAATTTTTTTTCGTCAACTATTATTCCCAGTTTTTTTAATTTTTCTAAAATCTGGTTCGCTCTTTGTTCTCTTGCCTTTTGAAATATTTTTAATTTTTTCTGAAAGAAAGAATCTTCCCAATTTATAAAATAACCTAAAATATGTATTTCCTGTTCTATGGAAGTCTGCACCGCTACCGATAATTCTACTCCCGGTATCACTTCAATATCTAATTCTGAACCTGCTTTTATCGCTTCAGGAAGTCCTTCTGTGGTATCATGGTCGGTTATGCTTATAGCAGTAAGTCCAACTTTTTTTGCATATCTTACTGCTTCTTCGGGTGTAAATGCTCCGTCAGAATATTTGGTATGAACATGTAAATCTACATAACTATTTTCCATTTATTCTCCTTCGCCGAATACTTCGCAAATTATTATCTTAAATAAAGCGAAGAGAACTACTATTATTTAAAACAAACATAACTGGCTTCGGAAGAATTTCGCTCTTATCTCCCTCCAGAGCTTCATAACAACTCTCCGGCTAATGCCGCTAGATTTGACCTTTCTGTTTTTTTGAAGCTTATATGACCGTAAATCTCTTGACCTTTAAACCTTTCAACAAGATAGGTGAGCCCATTTGACTCCGCATCAAGATAAGGATTATCAATCTGGTAAGGATCACCCGTTAAAACTACTTTGCTTCCTTCTCCTGCTCTTGATATTATTGTCTTGATTTCATGCGGTGTAAGATTTTGCGCATCATCAACAATAATATACTGCTTAGGCAAACTACGCCCTCTTAAAAAAGAAAGCGCTTCAATTTCTATTTTACCGCTGTCAAAAAAGTATTGTACTTTATCTTCAGTAGTTTCATCAGGATTGCTTTTATCCACCAAAAACTCCAGATTATCATATATAGAACCCATCCACTGCGAAATTTTTTCTTCTTTTGTACCGGGTAAATAACCTATATCTTTGCCGACAGGTGTTACTGACTTCCCAACCAAAAGCCTTCTGTATATTTTCTCATCAATGGTTTTTTGAAGACCCGCAGCCAACGAAAGTAAGGTTTTACCAGCGCCGGGAACGCCTACAAGCGTTATCAATTGAATATTGTCCACAAGTAGAAGTTCAAATGCAAACTTCTGCTCTATACTTAAAGGTTTTAACCCCCATATCGGCGATTCTTTATATAACAACGATATAAGCGTTTTTGTTTTTGAATCATATTTGGTAATCGCCGATTTTGACGGATTAGCCGCATCTTTTAATATTACAAATTCATTCGCGGTATATTCGGATATAGTCTGCCCGTTTACATCGGATGTTAGAATATTTATTGACTTATTTTTATAAAACTTATCTATTGTTTCCGTATCAACAATAATTTCTTTGTAACCCTGATATAACTCTTCAATTTTAATTTTTTCTCTTTCATAATCCTGTGCTTTAATATTCAAAACCTCTGCTTTTATTCTCAAGTTTATATCTTTAGTTATAAATATTACGTTTTCACCTTTTTTTTGCCTGTTATATGCAGCACAAAGAATCAAATTATCTTTCTTTGAATTTGAAAAATCGTAGGGTAATTTCATCTCTTGTTCCAGCTCTATTATCAACGTTCCGCCATTTTCAAGTATTATACCTTCATTAAATTTACCTTTTCCGGCTAATTGATTTAATTTACGTGAAACATTTCTTGCAGCCCTGCCTCTTTCGTCATGTAATTTTTTCAAATTATCCAATTCCTCTATAACTGCCATAGGCAGTACAACAAAATTATCGCTAAATGCACTAATTGCATCAGGATCATGTATCAACACATTTGTGTCCAATATAAAACTTTTCTTTGCCATAATTTTTTAACTCCTTTTTTAATGTTGCTATTTTACCTATTGACCAATAAAAGTCAAGAAAAAACTTTTCAAATCATTGCAATCATTCTTAATTATAATTCTAATGTTTTTTTCAATATAGGACGTGATACTTTGGAACAAAATTCATTAAACACATCAGCATTTTCGGTATGTACCGGAACTACACATTTTGGATTTATATTTTTAATAAACTCTTCTAAATCCTTTCTTGAAACATGGCCTGATGTGTGTGCATATTTCATATTTAAACCCGCCAGCTCAATCCAATTTACAAGTTTATCGTATGAAAATTCCATTTCTTCATTAAATGGTTCCGCTTTTCCATAAATATATGTTCCTTTTATTTTTCCATTTACCGGTAATAATTGAAGAAGTGTCATAGGTCCGTTTGAAGTATAAATTATATATTTCTCTGAATTTTTTAATATTTTTTCCCTGCCAATCGGACCCCATACTATATTTCCATCAGGTATTTTTATTGCCCGAGGATGTTTTTCATCAGTATCCTGAGCAGAAAGTAAAATTCTCTGATGACCGTTCCTGCCATGAACAAAAGTCTCAACAAACGGATTCATAAATGCATGTGACATTGCAGAATATCTCTTTGATGTCTTTTTCAATTTTTCCCGCCACAAATAAATATAAAAATCATCAATCGTTGGTAAATCTTCTATAAGTTTTTTCTGTTCATTATAATTAAAATATAAAATAAAATATGCTTTCTTATCGTCAAGAACAAGCGTTCTCCCTGTTTCCTTTGCAACTCGCACAAGTGTCCTAACCCTGTCAATATCCGCAGGTGAAGCATCATAAATTACCAGTCCTTTTTCATTCTTTGTAAAATCACAGGCAGCTGAAAATACATCCTCTTCAGTCTCAAAAACATTCGTATCTTCATTCCTTGAAAGCCGGGTTCCCTCAGTAATCAAAATATCTATATTTTCTTTAGCAATTGTTTCCATGAAATATTCCGTTTCCTTCTGCCTGTAACCATGAAACCTGAAATCACCGGAATAAACAATCTTCTTATCTTTTGTATAAATCAAAAATGCACTTGCACCAACTACCGAATGGTCTACATCAAATCTCTTTACAAGTATATTGTTACCGATTTGTTTTTCTTTGTTTACTTCAAGTGTATTGAAACATTCCTGTTCTACATCTGCCGCCCAGTTTTTATTTATATCACTGCGCAATTTAAGAAATTTCTTTGTAACAGAAGAAGAACAAACCGGTATATCAGGTCTTATTAAACCAAGATAACCTGAATGGTCTAAATGCCCATGTGTTAGAAGTATCGCATCAATCTTTCTTTCTTCTGGATTGCCTTCAACGGAAAAATCACCGTTTAAATTATAATTAACTTTTATTCCAGCACTCTTGTAAAGTCCTTCAATTTCCGGAATTGCATCTATTTTTCGAAGGTCATCAATATTGGTAGGTCGCAGGAGCGGGAATTCGAAAAATTTACCTTCTGAATTGAAGGACATTCCAAAATCAAGGAAAATTTTGGTATTACCTTCTTCAAGAAGGATTTTATTACCGCCTATTTCGTCTACTCCGCCATAAAATGTTAACTTTGCCATAAAATTTTTACTTATTATTATTGTTTCACAATATTTTGAATTCTAATATCATTTAATTTTTTTTAATCTCTCGAACTAAAATATTGTGAAAAATAACTACCTAAAAAACAAATAACAAATACAGAAGTTATAATTATTCTATATCCTTTAGAATCCTTTTTTATGATATATTTGTCCAAAATAATAGCAATAATACCAAAACCAAGTAATCCTACACTAATTTTATTCATAAAATCCTTTATTAAAAAATCACTTGACAAAATTCTAAAATATTATATACTTAATGTTGAGCGATAAGCCCGTTATAGGTTGTTCAGGGTGCTCCCCTCTGTGAGGCTATGAGCCCTGACACAGCAAGCCTATACGGCACGCTCGTTTTTATTTATAAATATTGTTCATCAAATTGTACTTTTTTCTTAAATACATTATACCATTCTAAATCTTTTCGTTCATATTTACGAAATATCCCCCAACAAAACATATCAACTACCTGCAAACACAAACATCCACAAGATTTATAATGATAAATATCTATTGGTACTTTAGGATCTATTTTTCCCTCTAATTGTCTACGAATGTAATCATTAAATTCTATAATTTCTGGCCTATCCTTGCTTTTATCAATAATTAGCTCTATCCTTGTTTTTGCTTGTTCTATAGGTATTTCATCAAGAACCTTTCTTGAAATCCAATTATAAACTCTATTCTTATTTTTGGCAAGTTTTTCATAAACTCGTTTTTTATTTAGTGTAATTGAGTAAATATTAAATTCAATATTTTTGGTTTTTTCATAAAAATATTTTTTTATATTTATCGGGCATGCAGAACCCTTGAGTTCTGCATTAGGATTATTTTTAAATTTTCTTCTCAAAGTTATCTCTACTGCATTTGATAATTTTTTGTTATTTTCAATTGTCTTTAATGTTAAGACTGTTATCGTAAAATACTTTGAAGGTTTTTTATTAACAAAATCAAAGCCTAAATCGCCGCTCTCATCTAAGTAAATATACCACATTTTATTTTTCACCTAAACTAAAATTAAAGACTATTAAAATTTTTGAGCACCAACTGGATAATTTACTCATCCGTTGCAGTTGCTACGGATTCCGTGAACTAAAAATTTTAATCCCGAAGCATATTAAAAAGTTTTGATGCGAAGCGAAAAACTTTTTAATGACCTTGCAAGGGATATATTTCAAAACTGGATAATTTACTCGTCCGTTGCAGTTACTACTTGTCCTGCCGTAGTCTGTAAGGACGTAGGAGGACGGATTCCGTGAACTAAAAATTTTAAGCGGGTGATGGGAATCGAACCCACGTTTTCAGCTTGGGAAGCTGACATACTACCATTGTACTACACCCGCATTAAAAATAGCGTATAAAGGTAAGAGATTAGTGAAGTTCCACGGCTTTACACCGTGGCTTTCTGCGAAGGCGGGTAAAATGAATAAATCAAACCTATCACTAATCCCTATACGGCTATAACCACTGTCTTACTTCGCAAATTCGGTTATATCCTGGAATATCATTCCACTACCTGCAAGTTTACCGAATTTGTTTTTTATTAGTATAGTGCCATAACCTATTAATATCCGTTTATCAGTTTTGACAATTAAAAATACCTCTTGCCTGTTTTGTATCTGCTGGTTCATAAATGCGTCAAATAATATAGATGGTATTTCAGATTGATTAATAAATACATCTTTTGCGTTTTTGCCTACCGCCGATGATTTATTGATTCCTAATATATTTTGTGCCTGAGAATTAAACACAGTTATTTTGCCTTCTTTATCTGTTGCGATAAAACCGCCGGGTATGCTTTCAATTATATTTTCTACATATTCCTTTGAATATATCATTTCTTGATATAATTCGGAATTTTCAAGTGTCATAGCGATATTACCTGTAACCGTTGCAAGAAATTCTTTGTCTAATTCATCGAAGTCACTCTTTTTATTTATTACTTCAATTACACCATAATTCTTATTTTTATATACTATCGGAACACAAAGTATATTTTTTGCAGTTATTCCTATCAATGAATCCGCTTCTTTAGAATAGTATGAATTTTTTTGCGGTTCATTAAGTATCTCTGCTGTCCCCATTTGCGCTATCCAGCCAATTAGTCCAAATCCCAATTTATGTTCTAAACTCTCTTCTCTTTTAATTATTACCTCTTTATGTTTACCCACGCTGGTTAGACATTTCAGTTGCTTTTGCTCGGGGTCAGAAATATAAATTGTTGCGGTTTCAACTTGAAGAGTAGATATAACGACAGACAATACCTTTTCTGATAGTTCTTTGAAACTTAATTTAAAATTCAAAAAGAAAGCAATTTCTTGAAGTGCTTTTAAATGTTCAATTTCTTTTTTTTGTACTGCTGGTATATATTCCATAATAGATTCAGCGTATAGCGTAAAGCGTATTGAGTATATAGTGTATTGGTACTACCCATCTTTATTCAATTTTAACAGATTGGTATCAGCCATTATTAACTATATATGAGACCCTTCAATCGCCAGAGCGACTTCAGGGTGACACTGTTTGAAAAGTCCAACAGTGTCAATTATATGAAATTATTTGGTTTTTACAATACTCTTTATGAATCTAACTGCTTCGTCTTTTGTTTTGACTTTTTTGGTTACTTGTGCCTCTTCAAGTTTTTTAAGAATACTGCCGACTTTGGGACCCTGTTCAATTTTTAGTATTTTCATTATTTCAAAACCATCTAATAGCTTTTCAGGAAGTACTTTGTTTTTTCTAAAAATATATTTACTTAGTAATTTGTTGCCTACTAACTTATGAAGCGTTCTGGTTTTACTCGGCGGATAAGTATATGCGTCACATATAGATAAAATAATCTGATCTATTCCGTCGTCACCTAAATCTTTAAAAAATCTCCATGTAGCTTTATCAGTTACTTCCTTGGCACTTGTGAGATTTCCTAACCTCATATGGTTTTGGATAAGCTTCTTTAAATAATTTATTTCATCATTTGAAAATCTTAATCTTTTTCCAATATTTTCAATTATTTTGCTTCCAATATCCTCATGTCCGAAAAATCTTAATCTGTCATCAATTCTTTTTGCAGAACCGGGTTTTCCTATGTCGTGCAATAGCACAGCATACTTTAAAATTGTTTTTCTTTTTACAGTTTTTGAAATATTATCATTCAGATGTAACATTATCTTATTATTAAATTTCGGAAATATGCTCTTAAAATTGTTTTTATAAAATTTCTCGAATACCATTAGCGAATCAAAACAATGTCCCAAAAGCCCCATTTTTGGATAATAACATCTTGCGGTATGCTTTGTCTTTATTAATTCAGGTAATATTTTATCCAGTATACCAGACTTATACATACTTAAAATAGTTGAATGCGTATCGTTTAATTCCATTATTAAGTTCAATTCATAATAGATTCTCTCTGCAGAAATTTTCTTTAGTTGTTTTGAATATTTTCTTATAAATCTGTCGGTTTTTGGTTCAATATTAAATTTTAATTGCCCGGCAAACCTGTACGCTCTTAAAACTCTTAACGGGTCATCAACAAAGTTTTTTTCTTCAATGCATCTTATAACCTTGTTCTTTATATCCCCCTGTCCTTTAAAAGGATCTATAATGTTTTTATCCGCTGTATTCTGTATCCTGCTTGCCCGCCTACGGTTTAGTGGTAGGTATCCTGTGTACTGAATTTGTATTGCCATTGCATTTATGGCGAAATCACGTCTTGATAAATCATCAATAATATTTTTTCCTTGCATTTTAGAAAAATCGTAAGTTTTTCCTTTAATTATTACTCTATAAATTTTATTAAAATCATCTAATACAATAAATTTGCCTTTTGTTTCTTTCGCAAACATCTGTGCAATTTTTTGAGTATTTCCATCCGTAACAAAATCCATGTCTTCTGAGATTTTATTTAGTAATAAATCCCTGATATATCCTCCGACAATCCAGATATTTTCTTTTGCTTTTATAGATGTTAATACTTCAATATTATTCATAAATAACCTTGCACTATCACCCCATTCCACAATCGCACAATCGCACTATTTTTATGGTATAACCGGTATCGAAGAAATCAATTTTTGTGTATAAATATCCTTCGGATTGTTTATGATTTCTTCGGAAGTACCGTATTCAACAATTTCCCCATTTTTCATTATGGCGATATTATCTGAAATCGCTGCAAGCAAATTCAAATCATGTAATATTATTATATATGATAATTTTAGTTTGTCTTTTAAATCTAAAAATATATTCATTATTTGTGCCTGAATCGATATATCAAGCGATGATACAGGTTCATCTGCTATTATAATTTCCGGTTCAGACGTCAGTGCTCGGGCAATTGCTATTCTTTGTCGTTGTCCACCTGAGAATTGATGCGGATATTTATGTAATGAATCTTCTGGTAATCCTACCGATTTTAACATTTCTATTGCACGTTCGGTCTTATTGATATTGTTATCCATCGCTTCATATATAATTGTTCCAACAGATAATTTTGGATTGAGCGAGGAAAATGGATCCTGAAATATCATCTGTATTTTACGTGCAAGTTCATGCCTTGTATAATCTAAAATATTTTTATTATCTATAACAACTTCACCGGAATCAAAACTTAGAAGTCCTGAAATAATTTTTGCAAATGTTGTTTTTCCGCTGCCTGATTCTCCTGCAATACCCAAAATCTGCCCTCTTTTCAAATCTAAAGATACATTCTTAACTACGTCAATATAAATATTTCCAGGATTGAAAATGTTTCTTTCAATTTTAAAGCTTTTATTTATATTAAGCGTTTTTAAGATAATATCATTCAACATATAATTTATTGCCTATAAATACCGAATTATAAAGCTTTTTCATTACTTTTGGTTTGAGCTGAATACAAATATGATTTATCGTATCATGATATTCCATATTCTTTGATGTATCATGAATTATTAGAAAGTCATTGAAGTGAATGGCATAACTGCCTAACGCTCCGACCATTAATCTTTCAGGCGAATTTTCTGCCGGGATTTCTTGGATTATTTCTTCAAAAGTCCATTTCGGCTTAATAGAAGTAGGATTTTTTTCTTTTGCCAGTATTTTCAATACCTTTCTGCTAATTTCGCTTTTTATAAAATTTTGAACTGTTTTATCCGGAATATCAATATCAAAATGCACCTTCCCGTTTTTTATTAATTTGAATTTATTAGTTTTTGTATCAAATATCATTTTTGTGGTTAGTATGCTTAAATGTCCTTTTAACAGTCTATTTTCTTTAAGTAAATTTTTATTATTCTCAATAAGTATTTCTCTGTCTTCTTCTAACTGGGGCAGAATATCCACTTTAATAGTCTCGTAATCACCGATTACAGATTGGTTTAAATATACCTGATATCTTTTTTGATTGACTAACATTAATAATGATTTTTTTAATTCCGCTGTTTCCTGTTTAATCTCCTTTATGTAATACGGAATCTTCAAATCAATGTATATTGATAAAAATAAAATCATTAATACTAATATTCTCAATATATTTTTTATATATTTAATAAACATATACAAATGTTTTATTCACTTTAGAAATTTGAAAAATATATTCCAAATCATCTGCACCTAAACGGATACATCCATGCGACGCCGCTCTTCCGAGTAATTCTTCGTTTTTTGTGCCGTGTATTTTATAACCAAATCCTAAATCAATCGCGTATTTGCCTATTTCACCTTCAACCTTCCGCTCCGGTGCACCGGGTAAAGGAATTTCTTTCTTTTCCTCAATAAACGCCCAGTCAGGTTTAATCCAAATGGGATCTTTAATCTTGCTTTTTAATATAAAAACACCGCGTGGTGTAAAGAATTCCCATTTCCGTCCCGTTTTTTTATCCGCTAAAACTCCGCCTTTACCTACTGAACATTTGGCTTCCCTTAATACTGTCCCCTTTTTCTTAACATATAATTTATTTTCCTTAGTATCAACTATAAAATATATTTCCCCGTTAATCAGGTCGTCTATCCTTGATGAAATTATTAAGTTCTCATTTGAAAGATTTATATTTTTTTCTATTAAATATTTATTTTTCTCAATCAATAAAACCTGTTTGTTTTTTAATTTATATGATTGCCTTGAAATACTATTTTTTTCTTTTTCAATCTGCCTTATTTCCGATGAGAGATTCAGCATCTCATTCTTGATATCTTCGGATTCTCTCCTTGCAAAATAAAAAATAAAAATATTCATTGAAGTATAAATTACAATTACAAAAAATAGAATCCAGAAGATGTTTTTTAATAAATTACTTATTGTTTTTTTCATAAAACAAATTATTCCATAGTCCAATTTTCTATTACATCGAATCTTTTTATTTTTTGCTTTGACCGTGGAATAACCGATAAAAGCGACCTGGTGTAGGGATGCTTAGGATTTTTTAAAATTTCCGATGTTTTACCTTCCTCAATAATTTCGCCATTGTACATTACGGCAATCCTGCTGCAAATATCATATACTATTCCAAAATTATGTGTGATAAATATTACCGTCAAATTAAATTCTTTAATCAGCTTTTTTAATAGTTCAAGGATTTCTTTTTGTATCGTTACATCAAGTGCAGTAGTGGGTTCATCTGCAATTAGAATTTCCGGGTTAGAAGCTAATGCCTGGGCAATCATGATTCTCTGCCTCATTCCACCCGAAAGCTGGTGCGGATATGAATCCTTTATTCCATAGAAATTAGCTAACTGAACCATTTCAAAAAGTTCTTTTATTTTTTTATCCGAAAAATCCTGATGATGCACTTTTAGCGTCTCCCTTATCTGCTCGGATATTTTTATGACCGGATTTAATGAAGACAGCGGATCTTGAAAAATAATGCTGATTTTCCCGCCGCGTATAGTTTGTATTTCTTCCTTATTTAACTGAAATATATTTCTATCTCGGAAGCAAACCTCTCCGTCGGTTATCTTTGCTTCTTTAGGTAATATATTTAATATTGAAAGTCCGAGTGTCGATTTGCCGCTTCCGGATTCACCAACGATTCCAAGTGCATCATTTCTATTAAGTGAAACAGAAACATTTTTAAGGGCAGGAACTATTTTTTTACCTACTATATATTGTACTGAAAGATTTTTAATTGATAAAATTGTTTCCATATGGTTAATTAGTCCTTGGGTCAAAAACATCTCTTAATCCTTCACCTAAAAGATTCCAGCCAAGGACCGTTATTAAAATAGCAAGCCCCGGGAACAGTGAAAGCCACCATGCGATGTGAATATAATCCTTTCCACTGGTTAAAATATTTCCCCATGACGGGGTCGGTGGTTGCACACCCAGGCCTAAAAATGAAAGCCCTGATTCAACCAGAATTGCAGCACCAACACCTAATATACTTGATACAATAACGGGTGATATCACATTAGGTAAAATATGCACAAAAATAATCCTTCTTTTTCTTAACCCTAATCCTTTTGCTGCAGTTATAAAATCTCTTTCTTTTATTGTTAGCGTTTCACCGCGAACTAAACGTGCAAGACCCGTCCATGAAGTTAACCCTATAACAATCATTACGTTGTAAATATTCGGCTCTAAAAAAGCTATCACCATTAAAATCAAGAAGAAGGACGGAAAGCAAAGCATAATATCTACAAACCGCATTATAATTATATCTATTTTTCCCCCGAAATAACCGGATATCAAACCGAGAAAAGTCCCTATAATTAATGAAATTGTTACCGCAATAATTCCTACCGAAATAGAAATTCTGGCACCATAAATCATTCTTGAAAAAACATCCCTACCAATTTCATCAGTTCCCAACAAATGATTGCTTGTTGGCGGCTGCAATCTTTCCAAGATATTTCCTTCAAAAGGATTATGTGTAGCAATTATTGGAGATAATGCCGCAATAATAATTAGGATAATTATTATTACTATTCCCGCTACTGCAAGTTTGTTTCTCAATAATTTTTCAATATATAATTTAAACATTTTACAATCAGCACTCAGTATACAGCTAACGTTAAAAAATAATAATTCCTTTAATACTGTATCCTGTATCCTGTGTTCTGTATCCTGTATCCTGTGTTCTGTATCCTGTATCCTGTATCCTGTATCCTGTATCCTGTATCTTGTATCTTGATTCTGTATCCTGTATCCTGTATCCTGTATCCTGTATTCTGTATCCTGTATCCTGTATCCTGTATCCTGTATTCTGTATCCTGTATCCTGTATCCTGTATCCTGTATCCTGTGTTCTGTATCCTGTATCCTGTATCCTGTATCCTGTATTCTGTATTCAGAGTACTGCCTTATTTGTATCTTATCCTCGGATCTACATATGCATATGCTATATCAGCAAGCAGATTCCCAATAAGCGTTAAAACAGCTACAATTGTTCCAACACACATTATAACAGGATAATCTCTTGACATTATCGCTTCGTATCCAAGACGTCCCATGCCTGGCCATGCAAATATCGTCTCAAAAATAAAAGAACCGCCTATTAAATCAGGAACAGTAAGCCCTACGATAGTAACAACCGGAATAAGCGCATTTCTCAATGCATGCTTAAATATGACCGCTTTTTCCGGCAGCCCCTTCGCCCTGGCTGTTCTAACATAATCCTGATGCAGAACTTCCAGCATTGAAGATTTTGTATATCTTGAAAGACCTGCAAGCCCGGTAAATGCTGAAACAAAAACAGGAAGAATCAAATGTTTTAAAATATCAAAGGTTTTTCCAATAAATGTAAGTTCATCAAAATTTATTGAGCGAAACCCTGTAATTGGCAGCCAACCCAGTTGAACACCGAATAAAATCATAAGAAGTATTGCAAGCCAAAAAGTAGGAATTGAAAAACCCAAGAAAACAGTAACGGTGGTTATCTTATCAAAAATAGTGTCTTTTTTTACGGCAGAGAAAACACCGATAGGAATCGCAATTGCAAAAATAAGGATTATAGAACAAAAATTTAAAAGGAGCGTAACAGGTAATCGTTCAGCAATCTTATCAATAACAGGCCTATCATCTTTAAATGATTTGCCGAAATCTAATTTAACCAGTCGTTTAAACCACATTCCATACTGCACATATACAGGCTTATCAAGCCCGTAAAGAGCAACAAGCCGATGCTTTGCTTCGGCTGTAATTTTCTGGTTCATATCGGTTAAAATATCGGTTGGTTTACCCGGCGAAAGATGCATAACAAGAAATGTTATAACCGTTATACCGAAAAAAACCGGAATTGTAAGCAACAATCTTCTAAAAATATAGTTTTTCATTTTAATAGATTCTATTCATATTTTCTTTGTTCGTATGGTACATACCACTCGCGGAAGTTCCAGCCCATACCTACGGGCGCAACCTCAGGTCCTACAAATCTCTTATGTACCACAGGTAACGCATCGGGAATGTATAAAAATGTGTATGGCTGCTCATCAGCAAGTATTTCATGCATTCTTTGATATATTTTTTGCCTTTTCTTCTCATCAAATATTCGTCGTCCCTGTTCCAAAAGCCCATCAATTTCTTTATTATTATAGGATACAAAATTATATTGCCCTTCCTTTTTTTGTGATGAATGCCAAAGCGAATATTGATCCGGATCACGAGATAGATTCCATCCCAGGATAACTGCATCGAAATTCTTTTTATCCACATATTGATGTATAAACGTAGACCATTCCAGAATCCTGATATTAATTTTTATACCCACCTTTTTAAGATGTTCCTGTATGAGTTCACAAGCTATGGCTCGCGATTTATTTCCCTGATTGGTTATTAATGTAAATTCAAATTTTCTGCCGTCTTTATCCAGCCAACCGTCTTTATTATAATCGCTCCATCCATATTTTTTAAATATTTTTTTTGCTTTTTCTATGTTATATTCGTAATCTTTGACTTCGGGATTATATGCCCAGGATGTCGGCGGAAAAGGACCTGTTGCAGGAACACCGTAACCGAGTAAAATACCGTTAATAATCTCCTTTTTGTTTATTGAGTAAGCAATTGCTTTTCTTATCTCTTTTTCTTTAAAAAGCGGATTCAAAAGATTATATCCAAGGTAAGTAAAACCGAATGAAGGATATTTGAATTTATTATAGTTTTTGAAGTAATTCTTATATGCATTATACTGATCCGGCGTAAGAGTCATGGCGTCAATAGTTTCATTTCGCAATTCCAGAAATTGGACCGATTGATCAGGAATAATTCTATAAATATATTTTAAAAGATATGGTCTTCCTTCAAAATAATCCGGATTTGCCTCAAGAACTATTTTTTCATCGGTTTTCCATTCGGAAAATTTATAAGGTCCGGTTCCGATTGGTTTTCTATTTGCAGGATGGGTGTTAAAATCACCGTCTTTGAATATATGTTTCGGGATTATTCCCATTCCCCAGGAAATAAGTCCAGGTGAAAAAGGTTCTTTATAGATGATATTTATTTTATAAGGATTGATTATTTGAAATTCTTTTACAATTTCAAAATCTGATGAATAAGGTGTTTTTACTTTTGGATCTATTAATCTTTTATAAGTAAACTCCACATCTTCAGCAGTGAACGGTTTGCCGTCATGCCATTTAACGTTCTTTCTTAATTTAAATATAATAACTTTTCCGTTATCAGAAACATTCCATGACTCCGCCAAATCACCCACTATTTTTATATCTTTATCATACTTTACAAGTCCGTTGAATATCAGTCCGTTTATTTCACCTGAAGACGAATCTGACGCCAGAATCGGATTGAGATAACTTGCATCACCGATAGACGAGTCTACGTAATAATCACCATAATTACCTTCTTTTCCTATAGACTTTACTGATTCGGATTTTTTACATCCCACAAAAAATATTAAAAAAACTAATAGGTATTGAATCCGAACTTGCATTTATTCCTACCTTCTTTAAATGGGGATAGGTCTTGCTTTTTGACATTTCTTACTTCTTTTGAATTTAGGCATTAAAAAATGTACCTTTTTATTTCAAAATTAGTGTTATTGTTTTTTCAGGACTATAATATTTCTTAAAAACTTCCTTTATATCTGAAACGGTTACTTGCTCCACTTCTTCAAGATATTTTTTGTCATAATTATAATTTTTATCCATAACCTCCCAAAAACCGTTCCACCAAGATTGTCTTTGCATTGTTCTATGGTCTATTAAATATGTGCCTTTTAAATATTCTTTTGCATTTTTTAATTCCTCATCGCTAACTTCAGAAATCTTGTTCATTTCTTCGTTTAATTTCTTTTCAACAATATCAATATTTTCCTTGGATGTGCCTGCATACATTATTAGTCCGCTTATTATTTTCCTTGAAGGATAAAATGAACTTGATTCATATACCAATCCGCTTTCTTCCCGCAATGCATTAAATAGTCTTGAACCCATGCCGCTTCCTATGATAGTGTTTATGAGCTTGAAAATTGCGTACTCCTGCTTACTGATGTCAGGGGCAAGAAATCCAATAAATATATATGCCTGCTGAAACTTGCTCGGATGTATTTCTCTTATAGGTTTAGTTTGCAATTTTTTGTTATAAGAAATGTTTTCCGAAACCACTTCTTCTGCTCCTATGATTTTTACATTTTTAAAATATTTTTCAACAATCTTTTTAGCTCTTTCGTAATTTATATCTCCGTTGATACTTAAAATCATATTTTCCGGTCTAAAATTTTTTCTATAAATATCCGAAATTTGAACAACGGTAAGGGATGACACCGTTGCTTCATATCCGCTTACGGGTATATGATAGGGATACTTTTTAAAAATAAGTTCGTTAAATTTATCATATGCAACTTCAAATATATGATCCATTTTAGATTTAATTCCCGCTATTGTTTTAACCTTTTCTTTTTCAAATTCTTCTTCCGGAAATGTCGGATTATTCACAATATCGGCAAAAATTTCAAATGCTGAATCAAAATTTTCAGAAAGTACCATAAGCGAAACCTCTATGTAATCATTCGCACAGCTTGCTGATATTGTTGCACCGAGAGATTCAGATTCTTCAGCTATTTTTTCAGAATTACGGTTTATCGTGCCCCTTGGTAATACTTGAGTCATTAAACTTGTGACACCAGCTTCTTCATTTTTTTCGTTTACAGCACCGCCTTTAATAAACAAATTGACGCTAGCCAAACCCACTCCAGTCTTTTCCTGATGAATGAATACAAAACCATTTTCAAACTGCTCTTTATGGATTTGACAATATAAATAGTTAATAGTTAATAGTTCATAGTTTATAGCAACAATAAAAACTAAAAACCAAAACAAATTGTTTTTTCTCTGAATCCTGTGTGCTGTATACTGTATCCTGTTTTTATTCATGGCGTCATTATAACCGTTGGCATATTAGGAAATACCAAGTACTTTGAAATTACTTTTTTTATATCTTTTGCTTTTACCTCTTTAACTTTACTGACATAATCTTCTGATATTGCTCCATTGCCCAATACCATATAAAAACCTAATTCTCCCGCTCTACCATCCGGAGTTTGTCTCTCATACAACTTATCCCGTAAAAGAAGTGTTTTTGCTCTGTTTAGTTCTTCTTCGGAAACCAGATTAATCGATAAATCCAATAATTCGAGTAAAATTCTATTAGATAATTCGGGCGCTTTTTCAGGATCGCATACCCCGTAAACATTAAATAATCCCGGACCTTTTTTGCTAGAAAAAGAACATGATACGCTTAAAGCAAGTTTTGATTGTTCAACAAGTCTTTTGTTAAGGCGGCACGCCCTGCCTGCTCCAAGTATATATGATGCTAAATCCAACGAATATTGCTCATCGCTATTTATTGATGCAGCCGGGAATCCCATTATTACATATCCTTGTGCTACATCCCTTTTGATTATTTTTTTTGCATGTTCTTTTTTGTATTTTGGCCTGTACATTAACAACTTGTTTTTTGGCTTTTTGCCTTTTTGTAATCCGCCAAAATATTTTTCCACTAACTCCAATACTTTATCTCTGTCAAAATTACCGGTAACTACAACAAAAATATTATTTGATGTATAAAATTTATTATGAAATGCCAATAAATCAACCCTTTTTAAACCTAAGATTATATCTTCGTTGCCTATAACACGACTTGCGTATGGGGACTCACGATAAACCTGTGAATAAAATTCTTCAAATAGTTGCGACTGTGGATTATCATCTTTCCTTTTTATCTCTTCAATAACTACCTGCCGTTCTTTTTCCACTTCTTGTTCAGGAAATTCAGGATTTAAGACAACATCACTTAAAATTTCAAGGGCTTTAAGCGAATTACTGCTGGTTATAAGTGTATAGAAAAACGTATAATCTTTTGATGTGGCAGCATTAATTATTCCACCATATTTTTCTATTTCGGGCGCTATTTCTTTTTGTGTTTTAGTTTTAGTTCCCTTAAATATCGTGTGTTCTATGAAATGAGAGATTCCCGAATTGGTTTCATCTTCGTCAACGGAACCTACAGAAATCCATATTTGTATGGCTGTAAGCAAAGAAGACGGATCTAAATCCAAAATAACGTTTATACCATTTTTTAGTTTTGTATTTTCCGATTGTCTCACCGGACCGCTATCCGGCGGATTAGCGAAGGTGGGCGAAATTGAGAAAGACAATGCAACCAGTATGAAGGATACATATAATAACTTCTTTTTTAAAATCATTTTTTATCTATAATTCGCCTAATTGAACATCAATACAACAATCTAAAGACAAATTTTGTAAAGTTATGTCTTATTTTTTCTTTTTATTTTTCGCCTTTTTTGTGTTTTTAGCTTTTACTGTTTTCTTTTTTTCCTTTGAAACTATTTTTTTGGGTGTTTTAATCTTTGCTTTCTTCATTTCTGCTTCAATAATTTCAATTGCCTTTTTCGCTTTAGTTGTTTCGGCAGCAACAAAAACAACAACATCTTTTTTCTTACAGTCAAAAGCTTTTTCTATTTTAACTTTTTCATCTTTGGTTAATCCGTAATGCGGAAGTTCGTCTGTGGACATAAACCCCGGTATTTTCGCACCTTTTGTAATCTTTTCCTGCAAATTATCCGAATATTTTACGTCTTTTACCAATAATCCTGCCTTTCCTTCTATTTTTATCCCCAGCACAATACTTCCAGAAGATATAAGATTTTTAATGATGTGCGAATTTGTTTTTTGAAATATTTTTGTAATATCTTTTATCATCTTTCCTCCCGAAGGTCTCGCCAACGTCTCCTTGTCCGCCGAAGATGTGTCAACAATATGGCGAACAGCCATGATTATTGATGACACGTTTATCGAAGGCGGAAGTGGCGGGCTACCTTATAATCTATTGCCTGTCATACCCGTACAAAACTTGTCCTCACGAAAGTGGGGACGGGTATCCAGAAGATTCTATGGATTCCCGATTGAAGAATTCGGGAATGACGATGAGTCCGTCACCTTGTTCCTGCTACATAATATTTAATAGAGATTCTTATATTGCAGTACTGACCAAAGTTTCCGTTGTCGCAACACCTGAATTAGCGCGAATTTTGTGCACTACCAGTGATGTCAGTTCCTGAATACTGCTTGCTTCAACATCAATAACCAAATCCCATCTGCCAAGCACCGCACTTATATGAGTAATACCTCTTATATTTTTCAGCTTATTTAATGTTTGTTTCTCCTTACCTACAACAAGACGAACAAGGACAAGACCCGAAGCCATCGCCATTTAAATTCACCTCCTTGATTATAGGGATCAGCGTATAGCGTATGGAGGAAGTTGTTGATGTTGCACCCTTCCGCCAATAATCTCTATCCGCTAACCTCTGCCTTAATACCTATATCTACTACATAAATCTTTCCTGAATTCTTCTTTCCTTCGTTTTTTAGCAATCCCTTCTTGATAGCTGCCATCGTAACAGTAGCATTTGCTTTTACAACAGCACCTAAACTCAATCCCGTATCAGCATCAATGCCAGACGGAACATCAATTGATACAACAGGTTTTTTTAACGAATTTATTTTTTTTATTATTTCTTTGTATGTTTCTCTTAATTCACCACTGGTGCCTGTCCCAAGCAATGCATCAATAATTAAATCTGTGCGCAATTTTCCTTTTATATTTGATATTTTATTTACTGGTATTTTAATCCTTTTTACTATTTTAAGGTTTATTCGTGCGTCACCGGAATATTTATATTCATCATGAACCACAAAAACTTTTACTTTTACGTTGTTATTATAAAGGTGCCTGGCAACAACAAAACCATCGCCACCGTTATTTCCGCCACCACAAAATATTGATACAATTTTAGGTTTAAACTCTCTTAAAATTATATCCGCCGCATTTTTTCCTGCATTTTCCATCAGCACTATAGATGGAATTAAAAAAACCTTCGTAGCCTTTTTGTCAAAATTCCGCACTGTTGATACCGTAACTATTTTGCTTCTCTTAATATTTTGGCGCATATTTCGGGTAAAAGCGGCTGAATATGAAATCCGGAGCCCCATTCAAAACCTGTTATCTCGCTAATCTGAGGATATATTTCTATATGCCAATGATAATCGTCTCTAATAGTTTTCCAATAACCCTGCATGGGTCTTAAATATGGAATAGTATGAAGTATATAATTAAGCGGCGGGTCATTTAGAACTGAGGCAATTTTACATAAAGAAACTTTCATTATTTGTGCAAAATTCCTTAATGAGGATTCGTTTTCCGAACAATAATCGGCATTATGATTTTTTGGCATAATTGTTATTTCGAAAGGAACCTTGGTTGCAAAAGGAACAAACGCAATATAATCAGGATTTTCTTCTATTATACGTTTTTTATCTCTTTGTTCCTGTCTGATAATATCACAAAACAGACATCTTTCCTTATAATCAAAATAATCCCTTGCAGATAACAACTCGTCTTTTATTGCTTTAGGTGTAAGCGGCAACGCAGCCAATTGAGAATGCGTATGCCCATATCTGAATATAGATTTCGGCCTTTGATTCTTAAATATCAAAACATATTTCAAACGTTCATCATTATTTAAATCCCTAATTCTGGTTTGATAAATTTTGAATACCAGCAAAATCTGTTCAATTGAAAGTTCACAAATATTTTTTATATGTTGAGGCGATTCAACAATAAGTTCGTGCGCACCAATATTATTCATCAAATCATATATTCCGTGACCTACCTTGCCCATTTCCCCTTCAATTTTAAAAACGGCAGATTTAGAAGGAACCACTCTAACCTGCCAACCAGGCATATTGGGACGCGTATCATATTTTCTTATTGAATATATTTCCGGTAGCGTTTGTGCTTCATTACCTTCACAAAAAAAACATTCTCCCACTTCCTGTTTAGTTTTAAGATTCAATGCTTCAAAAAATTCTTTCTCGCTTTGAGTCCCGGTAATAATCCACTTCTTAGATATTAAATCTTTGCGTAGTTCAGACATATTATCCTCTTATCTTTCACTAAAATTATATATTTTTTTATTGCCACTGTCAACCTTGCCTTACCGCCCATCCCACTATCCCACTATATTATTTGTTAGCCTCAATATGCGCCAATCGTGTTGGTTCAGGAATCCTGTATTTCGTAAGACATTTAAATATAATATCGGAACTTATTTTCAATCCTATTCTATGCCCTTGTGAGATAAATATCGGCTTTGTATATTTTTTGGAACGCATGCAAGTTCCGATTAGCGTACCTACCTCGTCTTTTAAAAAGGTATATGCACCCTTCAAACCAGGCGGCGGTTCTTCATATTCCCCGTATAAAAGCGATTTTGCGCAACCTATTGAAGGCTTGTCAATAATAACACCCAGATGCGATGCGATACCTATGCCTCTCGGATGAGCAATACCCTGCCCGTCAAAAATGAAAACATCAGGTTCAATTTTCATTTTTCTTATCGCATCTAACAATGGCGGCCCTTCCCTGAACGAAAGATACCCGGGGATATAAGGAAAGAAAAACTTCCCTTTGTATTCTATCTTTACTTTCTCCAAAATTTTCAGATTATCCAGATTTAGAACAACTATTGTCACATAAATTTCCGATTCATCTTTCCTATATGAAATATCGCAGCCTGCAACCGTTTTAATTTGTGAAATATCTTCAAAATCGCTTTTTAGAATAATCCTTTTAGAAATATCCTGTTGAATAATTTTAGCTTCTTTAATATCAATAGGGATTTCAAATTTATTTTTTATCTTCATAATTCCTGGCACCATCCGTTTGTCAGATTTAATTTATCTACGATTTCTAAAACATCAGAATATTCTTTCACTGTTATTTTTCTATCTAATTCAACATATTTGCCTGATTTATTCGCTGGATGATACTGAGCCATAACCGAAACATATGTTTCAGATGATATTTCATCGGCAATGAACTTAAAAACCTTCTTGGAACCCGAAATATTTTTAGGTAAGACCAAATGCCTAATTAACAATCCTTTTACGGCAACACCGTCTTTTATTTTCAAATTTCCAACCTGTCTGTACATCTCTTTTAACGAAAGTTTATTTATTTTCCAATAATCTGAAACATTAGAATATTTTTCTGCCATTTTACTATTCGAATATTTTGCGTCGGGCATATAAATATCAACTATGCCCTCAAGCAGCTTTAATGTGCCGACAGAATCATAACCGCTTGAATTATAAACAATAGGAATTGTTAATCCTTTTTTCCTTGCTAATAATATCGCTTCAATAATCTGAGGAACTACATGGCTCGGTGTAACAAGATTTATATTATGTGCTTTTTGGCTTTGCAAAGAGCACATCCGTTCGGACAACTTTTCTATTGTAACTTCATTTCCGTTATTTAATTGGCTTATAGGATAATTCTGGCAAAAAACACATTTCAAATTGCATCCTGCAAAAAAAATAGTTCCTGAACCGTTAACTCCTGAAATCGGCGATTCCTCGCCGAAGTGAAGATTATACGCTGATACTTTCGGATTTTTTCCAATTCCACAAAAACCTAATTCATTGTTTAGACGATTAACTCTGCAGTTTCTCGGACATAAAGAACACTTTTTAAGAAGTGCTAAATAATCCGTCATATTAGAAGAGAAATAATTCCTATTATGGAAAGAATTAAAATAATAAATACCAACGAAGTAAATACTATTAAAGGCGACATCATAACTACTAATACTTTAGACAAAGATATGTCATATAGCATTTTTAACGAAATAACTACTAAATAATCTATCCAAAACAAAGCAACAATCACTGAAAAATATAAAAACCAAATACCTACAAATTTGCTTATTATGGAGGCAGGCATAAGTATAGTTAGCGGTAATAAGGAATAGTTTAAAAGAGAATAAAGTGTAATAACGTTTCCGTCGCCTTTTAACAATTCTGCGACAAAATGAAACCAGCAAGCGGTAATAACAACAAAAACTAAAACAAATAAAATTGAAAATATCAGCTGAAATATCAATGAATGGCTGCCCAAATTAAATGAAACCAAATTAGAAACAACTAAACTCAAAGTTGCGATTATAAAAATGATAAAAGATAACAATACAGGTTTTTCAACAATAATCACTTCTATTGCTTCTTTCGGATTATCTATTAACGATAAAATTAGTTCTAATTTTTCTGACACAATACAATTCCGAGATTCAGGATTAGTTTTTAGTTCATCGTTTATAGTTCACAGTTTAACTACTACTTTTTTCTATGAACTACGAACTCCGCCATCCGCCATCCGTCGGCTGACGGAGCGGAGGTGGATTACTATTAACTTTTCCCTATCCGCTTACCTCTATATGCAATACGCTATACGATGCCCTTATTCCAGCATATACTCAAACCTTATTTTAGTATCTGGCAATATTTTCGAAAAAGCCTTTTCTTCAAAACCTGAAGGGATAAAATCAAAAATTCTGTCCCACTGATCATAATCGGTCATAATCTTATAATTATCTCCCAAATTCGCCAGTTTCTTGGCCAAATCTACTGCTACGTCCAATCCACCGATTTCATCAATAAGCCCGACTTCCTTTGCCTGTGAACCTGTAAAAATCCTGCCATCAGCCAGCTCACGCGCCTTTGATTCTTCAAGTTTCCTTCCCGTAATAACCGCACTCAAAAACTGTTCGTATGCATCATTAATGAGGTCCTGCAATATTTTTCGCTCTTCCGAAGTCATCTCCCTTGCAAAACTTCCTATATCCTTATGTTTTCCGGATTTTATTGTCTCAATTTTTACACCAATTTTTTTCATTAATTCCGAAAAATTACCTGTCTCTAATATTACTCCTATTGAACCAGTAAGTGTCCCTGGATTTGCGACTATTTTATCACATCCGACAGCGAGATAATAACCTCCAGATGCCGCTACATCACCAAAAGATGCCACAATAACCTTATTTTTCTTTCTTAACTTCAAAAGAGCGGAATAAATCTCCTGAACAGCGCCTACGCTGCCGCCCGGAGAATTTATCCTTAAAACAACCGCCTTGACAGTATTATTATCCTCTAATTTCTTTAATCTTTTAACTATCCTGTCAGAATCCTTTGAAAACGGATCTGAGTTCATCGTTGTCCTTATCGCACCATAAACATTTACTATTGCAATTTTATCTTGTGAAATTTTCAATGACGTCTTTTTATATTTTTCCCGTGTAGGTTGTATAATTATTATCCACAGCCCCAAAATTACTGACAAAAAAAACAAAATTACTAAAATTTTTGATAAATTATTTTTTTCCATATTTTTTCACTTCCGACATTATTTTCTTGGTTTCAATTTTTATTTGCTCGTAATCAACCTTGTATCTCCCGCATATCTTTTTGAAAGTTTCCCCGTTGTTTCTTTTTTTAACAATATCATCGACCGATTTTTCCGCTTTTTTTGATATTAAAATAACCTTCACTAACTCACTATAGCCAAGCCCTTTATTCTTATAAATCTGAAGGCTTTCCGCACTCATCTGCCAGTATGTGACAGCTTCAATAAGATTCCTGCAAAAAGGCTCAACAATTATCGGTTTTGGCTTCTTTTTTTTATCAGATTCCTCTTTCTCTTTAAATCTATCTTCATCAAAATTATTAAAAGGATTATTCGGATTTGCTGGAAATTGTGCAAACAAAAACGAAGAAGAAAAAAGAACTAATAAACTAAATACCACTACTATTCTGTACCTGACTATTCTTATGAAAATGAGAAATGCGGAATTCAATGGTTTTTGACTGTCATTCCTGCGGTTCATCAGCAGGAATCCAAGCAAATGTCTAGATTCCCACTGGAGTTTACCCCATATGTTTTTACGGGGTGGGAATGACAAAATAGGAACAACAACTTTATCTAACCGTAACATATTTAAAAAATGTAGCATTTTTCTCATCATAAAACACCTGTACCGCAATCATATTCTTTAAATCCTTTTCCCAAGCGGGTGTTTTAACTATCGCTCTAAAACTCACAGAAATGATTTGATTCGGTGCAAGTTCATTTATATACTTTTTCTTATCGCCGAATATCGTTCCATCTATTAGATGCAATTTTATTGAAATATTTTTTTGTTTTTTATTAGAAATATTTTTTATTTCTATTGGTATTGAAAACTCTTCTCCTATCTTCAATTTTGAATCTATACCGATTTCCGCAGAAACAGGCAAAATCCCGTTTAAACGTCTCATCTCAGAAATTGCGGCACCGCCCGCAATAAGCCATTCCTCAGTTGAATAAGGTTTTATCCGTCCCCATAACGCTCTTGCCAAATCATGTATAAAAATACTATCTGCTATTTTATCATTATATATATTTTTAGTCGCATGAACAAACCGATTATAAAACTCTTCGGGACCGGGCGGATTCAATATCCTCTGGTGCAACGGCCAATCAACAACATTGCCCAATACGAGATTCGCTTCGTCCTTTTTAATATAATTATGCCACTCATCTACCAACATATCAAACTGCTCTCTCGTTGCCTCATACAGCATCAAAGCATCTATATCAGCACCAGCATCTGAAAACATTACAGGATCCTGTCCATGCTGCCATCCCTTCTCCCAAGTCAAAGTAAAAACCCACAACGGTTTCTTTAATTTTACTTTTGTCGTAATCCTCTTGATTATTTTTGAAACCTTATGTGCCCGCCACCAGTTCCACTGGTCAATCAAACACATATTGCGTCTTGAAACCTTTTCATTTGCCAGCCAGCCCATTCTTCTTGTACTATTATATTTTCCCCATCCTTCAGGCACTTTTACATTCATATCTTCAACAAATTCATCTACTAATTCATATCCACCAAGCGCATTCCTAATATAATCCAATCCGATAAAATCAACTTCAGGAATATTATTAAGAATCTCAACAAGTTTTATAATATCAGATACTCGTTTCTCGTCAGCTAAAGAAATAGCCCTGGTTTCAACCGGTCCGCCTTTTTCGGAATTATATTCATATGCATATCTATAATTTTTATATTTATATTCTCCAAATGTAAGAAAAGAAATAATATATGCCCCGAATTTCAAACCGCGACTATGCGCCTCTTTCCCCATTTCAGGAAGTTTTGAAAAATTCCTTTCCACCCACGGAAAATGCTCATCAGGTTTTTTACCCTCTGCTTTTGTCTGTCCTATAAGATACCAGAAAGCATCTGCTCCGATAAATTTTGTCCACTCAAACAATCCTTTCCAGTCGGTTTCTTGCTTATCCGGACCTTTCATCTTCATTTTTGAAAGTGTTGCCGTATTTTCAAATGTTAAAACTGAAAATCCTTTTTGAAAATGTTTTTTTGATTTTCTTCTTTTAATAATAAACTGTTCGGTCTTATATCTTATATTTTTTGTAACCAAAGGTTCGGCACGATACTTACCGTCAACTGCATTCCAGGGACACGGCCATTTACCCTCCCAAATCTTTTTTTTACTATTATATGTTAAAGGTATTTTAATCAGAGCACCAATAGTAATTATTTTATTATTATCTTTAAAAACATTTACGTAAAAAGGTTCATTTTTATAAATCTCTATCAACTTTTTATTTTTAATCTTTGCGTTTAATTTAATAAATTCCCAATGATAATATTCTTCTTTTTCTGTTAACAGAAAAATATCGGTTCTCATATATTTTATCATCCGGTAAATACCGAAACCAATCAAAAATAAAACTATAATTACTGCTAAAATTGTAATAATTCTCTTCATAAACAAATACAATTACTTACCCACAAGAAATCTGTCTCATTAAATTTTCCAGTATCCACCTTTATCAGGACCAATTCTTTTAAGAATACCTTCATATTGTAATTTTTTCAACTGCTTTTTTACACCACTTTCACTTAAACCTATCATACGAGCAAGTTCTACTCTTGTGACATATTTATTCTGTTTAATTATCTCCAATATTTTCTGGGCACTTTTCTGGGCACCTATTCTTGTAACTTCAGAAATATGTTTCAAAGCATATTCTGGATTTCTATAAAAGATAACACGAAAAAATGTATCTGATTCGAAATTAGGCTTTTTTTAATCCAAATTGTTTCATTAGTTCTATAGTTAAACCTTCACCTTCTTTAATAATTAATTCCAATTCTTTCTTATTCATTGTTATATTTGGTTTATTATACCAAAAAACAAAATTATTACAATAAAAAAAGCAGAGCATCGCTCTGCAGATACTAAAACTTAATAACTTTCACCTCAATTTTAACTTTTAATTTTAACTTGCCTTTATATTTTATCTATTCACATACGGGCTTGGCGGGATTTTTGCTCTCATTTTCTTAATATCAAACATTATTACATTCGGTTCTTTTTTGTAAACACCATTCTCATCAAACGGTATTCCATTTGCAAATTCCTGCTGTATCCCGTTATCTTCCACTAACTTCTTACCTTTGCTTACCGCTTTCTCAAAATCTTCACCGAATACGTTAGTCTCAAGCAAATTACATATCTCTCTACCTTCACCGCTCACTTTCCAGCCTACTGCTACATGCTCATCCTGTGTAAATATAGCAAGTATCGGTTCAATCTCTATGCTTTCTAATAAACTTGCAAACAATACCGCAAGCTCTATACAATTACCTTTGTTTTTTAACG
>Ga0208373_1001744_pt1 | contig 27142 bp, 13 predicted proteins | sample RifOxyC2_FD_184036 | JGI IMG/M metagenome (GOLD analysis project Ga0208373, IMG submission 184036) | Soil microbial communities from Rifle, Colorado - Rifle Oxygen_injection C2 (SPAdes) | ecosystem: Environmental > Terrestrial > Deep subsurface > Rock core/Sediment | place: Rifle, Colorado... | reverse complement strand
CCTGTTCAACATGGATCTCAATTCCCGCCTTTTTCAGCATCTTTACAACTTCCTCAGCTTCATTCTGCCGTAAAAGTCCAGTATCAATCATATATCCTTTAACTCGATCTTGACCCAAGGCTTTAATAAGCAAATCATAAGCAACGCTAGAATCAACCCCTCCGCTTACCAGCATAAAAACTTTCCGATCAGAAACCTGCTCTTGAATTTCTTTAATAATTTTTTTAATAAAACTTTGCACCGTCCAATCTCTTTGAACGAAGCAAATATCTAAAAAATTCGTAAATATTTCCTCACCTCTTTTTGTATGAACAACTTCAGGATGAAACTGCAAACCAAAAAAATTTCGTTTTAAATCAGCTACAGCTGAATAAGGATCGTCTTTTGAAGAGGCAATTATTTCAAATCCTTTTGGTAATTTCGCTACTTTATCAGCGTGACTCATCCACACTTCAATTTTTTCATTTTTTTTAAAACTTTTAAAAATGCTTTCAGCCTTTAAAATTTTCATTTCCGCTTCTCCAAATTCGCTCCCTTGTCCATCACCTTTTTCAACCTTTCCGCCAAGTGCGTGCATCATCAGCTGATGTCCATAACAAATTCCCAAAACAGGAACCTCTAATTTAAAAATTTTTTCATTAATTGTTGGCGATCCTTCTTCATAAACCGAAGAAGGCCCGCCAGATAAAATTATTCCTTTATATTCTTTCAGCTTTTCAATTGACGCACTATTATTTAAAATTTCACTATAAACATTCAGATCTCTAATTCTTCTAGCAATCAAATGTGCGTACTGGCTTCCGAAATCAATTATGGCAATTTTGTGCATTGACTTAAATTTAATTTAAAAGAAATTCTTCTAAAGAGCTGTAAAAATAGATAAAAGTTTAGTATTAATATAATAATTTGTGTTTTTATGTTTTTTTAATTGTAACAAACCCAAATTTACTAATTTTTGCAAATGTTTAGAAGCTGTTAACCTACTCACTTTTGTATTGATAGTTATAAATTCTATTTTTGTATATGGATGAGAAAAAATAGTATTAATTAATTCATGAGAATAAAGTTTTGGTTCTTTTTCTTTTATTATTCGTTTATATTCAGCCATAAGCAATTTTATCGCTTCAATAGTTACAATTGTTTGTTTTGCGGTATTTTCTAAAGCTTCAAGCATAAATATAATCCATTCTTCCCAGGCCTGTTTATCACGAACCTTTTGTAAAAGATTATAATATATCAATTTATTTTTTATAATATATTTACTAAGATAAAGAATAGGAAGTTCCAAAATTTCTTCAGAAATAAGATATAAAATATTTAAAATTCTACCAGTCCTTCCATTACCATCAAAAAATGGATGAATAGATTCAAATTGATGATGAATAATCGCCATTTTAACTAATGGATCAAAATCACTTATTGTTCGATCATTAATAAATCGTTCCAAATTTTCCATATATTTCAAAATATCCATTAAATTTTGAGGCGGCATATAAACTATTTCGCCTTGTCCATTTTTTAAAACTGTACCTGGAAGATTTCGAAATTCTGATTGACGTTGTGTAATGATTTGCATGATCTTTATAAGCAAATTATTAGTAATAGGTTTTGTTTTTAACATTTTAACCCCATAAAAAAGAGCTTCATTATATCTATAGACTTCTTTTGTCGCTAAAGAAAACAATTGAGACTGCTTATCATACTTAAACAATTCATCATGAGTCGTAACAATATTTTCTACTTCCGAGCTGTCTTTTGATTCCTGTAGCGCAATAGTATTTATAAGAATAGTTTGATTAGGAATAGTTTGGGCTAAGCCTTTTAATTCTGCAATAACTTTATTAGCAACAATTGCTTTTTTTAGAATCCGAGGCGTCTCGATAATGTTTTTATAAGGTAATTGTGGAATTATATAACTCATATAATTAAATATATAAAAATCTATTAAAATTTATCATACCCTTAAGTCTATGTAAAGTTTTTATTCTTTTCTTTACATACCTTTAAATCTATGTAAAGTTTTTATTCTTTTCTTTACTATTCTGGTATTAAAAATTTTCAAAGGTTCCTTAATTTTTATAACCAGCCCATATTTTCCCCAAAAAGTCTAGTTCACCTAATTTAAATTACAGAATTAAATATTTGAAAAAAATCTTTTTTATGATACAATAATAAGATTTAGCAAAAAAACTAAATTCCAGCCCGAAATTCTGGCGGGCAAAATTATTAACACTTAAAAACAAAATATATGTTTAAAAATAAAAATATTTCTTACCTTATATTATCATCAATAAATTTATTGGGGGTTAAGAGGGCGGTATATGAAGCCAAAGGAGCAGAGGCTATAACTGAAAATTACGAAATTAAATCAGGCGATACTCTTGAAGTAGTTGCTCAGAACTTACAAAACAAATATAAATTTAATCCTCCGTTAAACGTTAATGATTTCGCGAGAGTTTTTTCAAAATTAGTTGAAGATAAGGGTTCAGTGCAAGCAGAAGTAACTCCAAAAGGGAAAAATCCAACTGAAGGCGCTAAACATCGTGCAACAGCAGGCGCAAGTCAAAAACCATGTTATAAAGTCGGAGGTAAAGTTTATTTAAAAAAAGACCTTAATATTTCTAGTGATTTGTTACAAGAAACAATTACTGAAATTGGAAAAGAAAAAGCCGAAGCATTAAGAAAAGAAATAGAACTTACACAATATATTAGAGAAATTGATGTTCAAGAATATGTTTCAGACCACCTAAAAAATATAACTGTTATTGATAAAGAAGGAGTCACTCAAATACTAATCGAAATAGATGGGCAAAATATTACTATGCCTATAGACAATTTCGTAAATAATTTAAGACTATTTGGTATTAATGAAAATGGAAAAAACGAAAGATGGGTAGGAGTTATATATAATGACAAATTACGTTATATAAATGATAAATTTCAAGTAAGCAGCGGAATGTCTTATAATCATTTGCTTCAAATAGAATTAACAGATGAACAAAAAACAAATCTAATTACATTATTGCAAGCGGAAGCTCCAAGCGAAAAATTAAAAAAAGTGCAAGAACAAACAGAGGCTGAAACAACAAGAGCTGAAACAGCAGAAGCTAAAGCTGAAGCTTTAAAAAATACTGAAACAGACAGACAAAATTATGAAAAATCTCACGAACAAGAAAGAGGTATTTTCAGCACAGTTATTGATGATGGACGAGGACATAGAACCGAAGTCCAAGGCGATAATATAGATGCAGAAGTAACAGCAAAAGCTGAAGAATTATATAATGACCTTGCTGATGAAAGAATAGCCATAGAAGAGGCTAAAAATAAACTAGGAAACACAGCAAAAGTAGAGAATCTATTAGTTAAAGAAGCTAAAACTGCTCTTAAAAAAGCCAATGATGATTTAACTGAACTCGAAGAGCTACTCGCAGAACATGCGCTTTATTTACTTGGACAAGAATTGCAAGCTCAGGGTATAGATTTAAGCCAAGGATCAATCGAATTAAAACAAGGGAAACTTTTCTACAAATTAGATAACAAAAGAAAAAGAAATCTTCACGAAGCTACTAGAGTTTCTATTGCAGATACAGAAACTTTGACCACGGCCGGTGAATTAATCAAACCCTTCTCCAGCGATTTACTATTAAGAGATATTCCTGATTTATTTGAACAAAATCAAGGCAAATTTCCGACAGAAGATCCTATTAATAGTAACAAAGCAACGGACTTACCAGTTAGAAACGGCATCCTACAACGAGAAATAGATCTTTTAAAAACAACGCAATCTACAATTAATACAAAAAATCTTGAAAATCAGATCAAAACGCAAAAAAAGACTATAAAAGATTGTGAAAAAGCTGTTAAAAAAGCTGAAAAGAATCGTAAACAAGCTCTAGAAACAGCAAATAAAGAAATTCATAATGCTCAATTAGCTTTAAATACCGGCACAAAAAATGCCATACTTGATTTAGCCGCTTATGTAATGGCGCGCAGACCGGAAACTTTCAAATTAGCCGCTTATAATACTTTTGCTATAGAGAATGGTCAATTTACTGTTAGAACAAAAGAATTAACTTTAAATGCAGGCACAGAAGGCGCTTATATTGATAGACAAACTTCTCTATTTAGCGAAATGCAAGTCAGTCAATTATTAGGTTATACTGCTGTTAGTGATAGCGGATTTACAAAAGAACCTGACGCTCCAACCCTTCCATTTGAAGGCATTCCAGTTATCTTGGAAGAAAACGAAGCTGAATTAAGAAGAAGAATTGAAAAAGCTTATGCAGAGTCAGGGTCGGCAACAGAGCCATCGCCAGAGCCAGCCACCACACAGAATTAGTCGCAAAACCAACAGCAACAGACGTGCTTTCCGCCGTAGATGAAGCATTAAAAACAACCACCCAAACTCAGACGCCAGAAGCAGAAACAGCAAATGCAATTGCAACAGGACTAAGAGCAGGAGGAGAAGATCCAGAAACTGCTCCTTTAGAAATAGACCCAACTTCAAAATTGCCTATTCTACGCAGCCCTCAAGATTGTCAAACTTTCGTAAATGAAACTTTAAGCAATCAAGTAATAACAGCTATAGAAGTTTATTTAATAGAACACAATATCACTCTCCCAGAAGATAAAATTATCGTTAATTTCACTTTTGGATTAAACAGAGAAGCGGAAAAAGATAATGTAAATAATGCCGTGCCAGAAGGACAAGTAAAATTAGAAATAGTCATTAATGATAGCGAGGATCCTAATAATATTACCAGTGGAATTTTCGCTATGTTATCCTTAAAATTTGAAAACAAAAAATTATTTGAACTCCCTAAACCTAATGAAGATGAGGTCTTCACATCACAAAATATACGAATTCAAAAAGAATTTACTATAAAGAAAACTGTAAGATACGAATAAACTTTTCATTTTTTTTATATAAAAAACCCTCAAGCTCGAAAAGACTTGAGGGTTTTTATTTACTTAATTTAACCAAAATAGAACTATTGAATTGATAAGCATCTAGGCAAAAAATACAAAACTTTTTCATCCTCCGATTTAGCGTGAATTTGGACAGTCAATCCTCCAGATTTGCGTTGATTTAGGCGGTCAATCCTCCAAATTTGCGTTAATTTAGACAGTGTGATACTATGTATATACTTCTTAAATTTACCTAAAAATGTTTATCCCTCGGATTTTAAGCAACACGATTTTAAAAAAACTACATAATGATAATAAAGCGCTTATTATATATGGTCCACGCCAGACTGGTAAAACCACTATGATTGAAAAAATTTTAAAAAATCTTGATCTTAAGATATTAACTGTTAATGGCGATCAGGAAAAATATATAGATATTTTATCATCCACAGATTTAAATAAATTAAGCTCTTTTGTATCTGGCAACAATATTTTGTTTATTGACGAAGCTCAAAAAATTCCAAATATTGGACTGAATGTGAAAATTTTGATTGATAACATTAAAAATTTAAAAATTATTTTAACAGGATCTTCTTCGTTTGATTTATCCAATAAAATATCTGAACCTTTAACTGGACGATCATGGATATATAATTTATTCCCTATATCATTTTTGGAATTATCAGCAATTTATAATCATTTTGAATTAAATGAAATACTTGAAGAAAGACTTATATATGGATCATATCCTGAAATTTTTTCCATTAAAAATAATAATGACAAAAAGGAATTTTTGGAAAACATAAGCAACGCCTATCTATACAAAGACATTTTTGAATTAGCAAATATCAAAAATCATTCAAAAATAAAAGATCTTCTTAAACTACTTGCCTTTCAAATAGGCTCAGAAGTATCTACAAATGAACTTTCTAGTTCTCTGGGAATTGCAAAAGATACAGTAGAGAATTATATAGATCTTCTTGAGAAAGCTTTTGTAATTTTTCGAATCAACGCCTTTAGCAGACAACTTAGAAAAGAAATCAAAAAAATGGATAAAATTTATTTTTATGATTTAGGTATACGAAATATTGTTATTGACAATTTAAAAGATTTAAAAAACAGAGATGATGGGGGGAGACTCTTTGAAAATTTTTTAATCTTAGAAAGAAAAAAATTATTACATTATACTAAAACATATGCCACGCAATATTTCTGGAGAACATATACTGGAGCAGAACTTGATTATATAGAAGAAAGAGATGGTCTTCTCCATACTTTTGAATTCAAATTTAATTATAAAAAATCCAAAATTCCACAAAATTTTATTGATTCATATCCAAATAGCTCATTTGAAACTATTAATAAAGATAATTATTTAAAGTTTATTTTATCAGCCTAAACCTCAAAACTCATCCATTATCAAAAACAACTCTACTGGCAGAATTGAATAATTTTTGTGAATTTCTAATTTATCTTTTGAAACTAAATATTTTGTAGCAGGAAATTTAAAAATTGATTTAAAAATATTTATTTTATAATATTGTCAATCGCATTGACGTAAATAGTACAACTTACGTCATCGTTAATGACAAGTATTTGTGAATTTATCTACCACTTCGTTATGGCGACTTAATAAAAATTCGAGATAATTTTCTTTACAAATAATTTCTAAACTTGAATTTTTATAAGTTTCAAAAAATTGCATTGGTTTTTTATATTTCCTTTTTTCATTATATTTAAATTCAAAAGCTTTTAAAACTCCAGCTTCTTCCTCTATTAAATCAATTTCTTTTTGCTCATAAGTCCTCCAAAAATAAGTATTTACAAATTTTCTATTATTTTCGTTATATTTTAATCTTTCTGCAATGCAAAAATTTTCAAAAAGCTGACCAATATCATTACGAAGCTCTATATCATTAAAATTCTGAATAAGACTATTTCTTATACCCAAATCCCAAAAATATATTTTTACAGCCTTGCCTATTTCATTGCGCAAATTTCTATTTAAAGAATGCAAGCGAAATACAATAAAAGATTTTTCAAGAAGATCTATATATTTTTCAACAGTTATCGAACTAATTTTAAGCCTATTTCCTATTTCATTATATGAGACCTGACTCCCTACCTGAAAAGCTAAAAGCCTTAAAATATCAATTATTTTATCTGATTTTTTTAAATCTTCAAATTGCAAAATATCTTTATACAAATAATTACTTACTATAAAATCAAGTTTTTCTCTAGCCTCCTCTTCATTTCTATCAAAAATATTTGGATAAGAACCAAAACGCAAAACATTATTTAATTGTGTTTTCATTATCATATAATCATATTTTTGCATTATTTCTTCTATAGATAATGGAGGTAACATAAATTCAACAGCCCTTCCGGTCAAAGGTTCATTAATTTTATTAGATAAATCAAAACTACTAGAACCTGTAGCAATAACTTGTACATCTTTTAAATAATTATGCATGATTTTCAAATTCAACCCAATATTCAAAATTCTTTGAGCTTCATCCAAAACAACTAGTTTTTTATCTCCTATAACTTTTTTAAATTCAATTTCATCCTGTTTTTCAAAAATTTCTCTATTTCGAATTAAATCACAATCAAAATATACAGCCTTATCGGCAAATTCATTAACAATTTCTTTCACAAGAGTTGTTTTGCCTACCTGTCGCGCCCCATATAAAATTATTACCTCTCCTTGAAAAAGTTTCTTCTCAATTTGAGCTTTTAATATTCTTTTAAACATTTTTAAAGATTAGAATATATAATTTTCTATAAATTAGTATAGTCTAATTTAAAATTTTTGGCAAATTTTTCAATTAGAGACGGCCAATTATTCAATCAAAAACAAATTAATTTAAAGAAATGATATAATGGTTAAGTAATATAATTATATTTAAATTTAAAATTTCTCAACATGAATTTACTCAACTTCACCCTCAATCTTGCTCTTCAATCCGGCGAAATTTTACGAAAATATTACGGAACTGATCTTCAAATCCAAACCAAAAAAACTTACCGCGATTTGGTAACAAAAGCCGATAAAGACTCTCAAAAATTCCTAGTTTCAGAAATCAAAAAAAAGTTCCCCACCCATCAAATTCTAGCCGAAGAAGACATAAACAAATCAACTATCGACGATCGACGACAAACTACAAATTATAAATGGATCATCGATCCTTTGGACGGCACTACAAATTTTACAAAAAATCTGCCAATTTTTGCAATTTCTATCGCGCTTCAAAAAAATGACGAAACTATTATTGGCGTAGTTTACAATCCAATCTTAAATCAAATCTGGTTTGCGGAAAAAGGCAAAAATGCTTATTCTGCCTGGAATCAAAACGGAAAATTCAAAGATATTCAAAAATTGCAAAAAATTGCAAAAAAATTGCAGGTTTCAAAAATTTCTGAAATCAAAAATGCTGTTCTGAGTACCGGATTTATTGCTTCCAACTTATCTCATATCGACGACAGCTTAGCTTTGTTTAACTATTTCACCAAAAATGCGCGCGCAGTCAGAAGATATGGTGCCGCGGCTTTGGATCTCTGCTTTATTGCCTCAGGCTGGCTTGATGGACATTATGAATATGATTTATGCCCTTGGGATGTGGCGGCCGGAACATTAATCGTTCAAGAGGCTGGCGGTAATGTTACGAATTTTAACGGATCAAAACTTAATATCTACAAAGGAAATATTTTAGCTAGCAATGGAAAGATACATAAGGAGATGATGAAAAAACTTTAACAAAAACTGGTCGGGGTGAGAGGACTTGAACCTCCGACCTCACGGTCCCAAACCGCGCGCACTAGCCAACTGTGCTACACCCCGAAAAAACAAATAAAGCAAAGCGCAGTATATGAAAAAATCGTACTGAAGTCAATTTCTTCCACTGCAAAATTAAAATTTAAGATTAAAACAATCTATTTTATTAATTTTTTCCCCCCGCGCCATCTCTCCTAGATTAATTAAATAGGCCTTTTTGACATCATATTGATTTACAAAATTTTTCAGCCCACACAAATCATTACTTTTAAGATTTTCTTTATATTTACATTCAATGGCAATAAGTTCTGAAATTCTATCCAAAATAATATCAACCTCTTGTCCCAATTTTGTTCGATAATATTTTAAATAATCCGCCTCCTCGCCATTTTTCAATATTTCAGCTATACAAAAAGACTCAAAAAGGAACCCAATATCATTTCTTTTCTTTGGCGGATTAAAATTATTACAAAAATAATTCCTAACCCCGTTATCTAAAAAATAAATCTTTGGCGCTTTTATTATTTCCTTATTTTGATTGGAAAAATAAGGCTTTAAAATATTTATCAAAAATGTTTCTTTTAATATTTCGACATAATTCGTTACGGTTTTACTATCCAAGGCTGATATTTTTGCAAGTTCTGAATAATTTGTAATCGAGCCGTTATTAATCGCTAAACTTTGCATTAAAATTTTACAATTTCGAATTTTTTCTATATGCAAATAATCAACAAGTTCTTTTTTTATATATAAATCCAAAATATCTTTTAAGGCTTCCTTTTTATCATTTCCTTTTGCCAAAACCACATCCGGATAGCCTCCAAATATTAAAAATTCTTCAAGTAAACTAAAAACGTCAGGAATTAACGTATAATAATTTTTTGATTGTATTCTTCTTAAATTTTTAATCTTCAGAGTCAAATCTTCTCTCTCTTGAAATATTAAAAATTCTTCAAAATTAAGAGGATAAATATAAGTAATATGCTTTCTGCCTGCTAAACTCTCTTGAATGTTGCTTTTTATAGTCAATGAAGATGAACCAGAAGCAAAAATCTTAATATTATCATGATTATCATAAATATTTTTTAATACGCTAGTTAAATCCTCATATCTCTGAAATTCATCAAGAAAAACGAAAAACATCACTTTTTGTTTTTGATTATAACCATTAATTTTCAAAGTATTAATAAAATTTTCATAACTAGAAACTTTTTCATAATCGCTAAAAACATCTATATCCAAAAAAAGTCCACCAAAAATTTTATGAAGCTCTTTTAAGAGCGTGGTTTTTCCTACCTGTCTTGAGCCAATAAGTATAGAGATTTTTTTGTCCTTTTTTTGTTTAAGAAGAGAATCAAAACAAATTCTTGTTTTCATAAAAATACTATTATGGAAAGCTATCCAACTTTAGTATATACTATTATGGAGAGGTATGCAATTTTAGCTTAAATGTCATTTTTCAATCACCCTTCAGATTTAATCATTCAAAATTTTCTCAGCCACTTCATTCATCCTCCTCTCTTCCTCATCTGTCCGATGATCATAGCCAAAAACATGCAAAAGTCCGTGGATAAATAAAAATCTTAACTCATATTCAAAACTATGATTTAAATCTTTTGCCTGCTTTTTGGCTGTCTCAACTGAAATATAAATTTCTCCTAAAGATTTTTCATTTGGAAAAATTTCTGCTTCTTTAAAACTAAAACTTATCACATCTGTTGCCTTATCTTTTCCTCGATAAACTTTATTTAATTTCCGAATTTCCTGATCACTTATCAGCACCAATTCCAAACTTTTATCTCTATCAAAATTTAAAACCTCTTCCGCTCTTTTTAGCGTGTCTAAAAACAGTTTTTTTGAAACTTTTTCTTTGACCGTATTAGCGAAAAAAAATTTAACCATAATTTATAATTCGTGATTCGTGATTCGTGATTCGTTATGCGAAATAACCCATTACCCATTACCCATTACCCATTACTAATTACTTCATTTATAATTCATAATTCATAATTCACAATTCATAATTCTCAATTCGCCCCTGCCTTAATGCTTTCATTTAATTTTTTTAAAGATTCTTCAAGCGCTTCAAGCCAGGTCGGACCTAAATCTTTGGTATTAATTCTTAATTTTGTACCAGTAATTTGCCATTTTGAATTGTAATCAATCAAATTCATAATATTTGCTGGTTTAATATTATCATTCATAAATAAAACTATCTGGCTTTTATCTTTATCATGAAGATTTTCAGCTTTTACCAGAAAAATATTTCCTTTTTTAGCCAACATCTTCAATTCCAAAACTTTAAATAAATTAGCCACTTCAATCGGATAGCGACCATAATCATCTATCAAATCACTACGTAAATTTTCTAAATATTCCTTATTATCCGCGGAAGATAAACGCTGATAAACTGATATTTTTTCTTTAGTATGCGGAATATAATTCTCAGGAATAAATGCCTGTATCGGTAATTCGATAGTAACTTCTTCAATTTCAGGCGATTCAGCTTTCTTACCAGTTTTCAAATCTTCAACTGCTTTATTAAGAAGCCGCACAAAATGACTTATTCCAACCACGTTTAAAGACCCGTGTTGATGAACTCCAAGCACTTCTCCAGCGCCACGTATCTCTAAATCCTTCATCGCGATTTGAAAGCCACTACCAAGTTCAGTTGCCTCCACAATCGCTCGCAATCTTTTTTTCGCATCTATTTTTAGCCGCTGAGAATGATATAAAAAATAAGCATAAGCTTGCTTTCTGCTTCTTCCAACTCTACCGCGCAATTGATAAAGCTGAGCCAATCCAAATCTTTCAGCATCACTGACAATTAAAGTATTAGCATTTGGCAGATCTATGCCATTTTCAATAATCATCGAACTAACTAAAACATCATATCGACCTTCTTTAAAATCTAAAATATTTTTTTCCAAAACATCTGGTTTTAATTGGCCGTGAGTAACGATAATTCTAGCTTCAGGCATCAAAGCACGTAATTTCTGCGCCGCGCTTTCAATAGTTTGAACCCGATTATGCAAAAAATAAACCTGCCCTTTTCGCTCTAATTCCCGCAAAATCACTTCGCGAATAAGTCCGTTTGAAAATCTTCTTACTTCCGTAACAATTGGCAGTCTTCCGGGCGGAGGGGTCGTAATAGTGGTAATATCTCGTAATCCGTGCAGGCTAATGTTTAAAGTTCTAGGAATAGGAGTAGCTGTCAAAGTCAAAATATCCACTTCAGCACGCAATTGTTTCAAAGTCTCTTTTTGCTTTACTCCAAATCTCTGTTCTTCATCGATAATTACCAAACCTAATCTTTTAAATTCTATATCTTTCTGTAACAAGCGATGCGTTCCGATAATAATATCAATATCGCCATCGGCTAATTTTTTCAAAATTTCAGTTTGTTCTTTTTTTGATCGGAAGCGACTTAACATCTCAACTCGGATATCAAACTCCTCCATTCTGGCTGTAAATGAGTTGTAATGCTGATCTGCCAAAATTGTGATCGGAGAGATAAAGGCTACCTGTTTTCCATTCTGTACCGCTTTAAAAGCCGCTCTAATAGCCACCTCCGTCTTTCCGAACCCGACATCTCCACAAATCAGCCGATCCATTGGTTTATCTTTTTCCATATCATTTTTTACATCTACGATTGCTTTAATTTGTCCTGGTGTCTCTTCATAAGAAAATTTTTCTTCAAATTGCCTTTGAACATTATTGTCTGGCTTATACTTAAATCCTTTCGCTTCTTCTCTTTTTGCGTAAAGCTCCAAAAGCTCTTTAGCGATTTCCTGAGTTTCTGTTTTAACCCGACTAACAATATTTTTCCATTCCGCGGAACCAAGCCTAGTCAATTTTGGTTCCTGTTCTTCAGCGCCAATATATTTATTAACTTTTTCAGCCTGATCGATAGGCACATATAATTTATCTCCTTCAGCATAAGCAATTTTTAAATATTCCCTAGTAACATTATCAATAGTTCTTTTTTCTATTCCTTGAAATATACCTATGCCATGATCAGCGTGCACGATATAATCATTCCTTTTTAAGCTAGTCAAAAAATCTAAATACACATTCCTATCGATTTTTTTCTTAACTTTCGGATCTTCTTTTAATCCTAAAATGGCTTTATCAGTTATTAAAATAACTTTTTCTCTAGAATCCTGAAAAGGCTCAATGAAAAAATCCTCTTTTTCAAGCTCATGAATTCTAATTTGCCCAGCTCTTGAATTTTTTACTTCTGAAAAGCCTTCTTCACTTAAATATGGGATTGTCTGCTCCTTAAATAAACTTTCAATATATTCTTTATGTTTTGTTACAATTAAAACTTTCCATCCAGTTGATACTTTTTCTCTTAAATCCGTAGATAAATCAAGCAAATTTTGATACTTAAGCACGGAAAAACTATGAAGGTGGTAGTGACTATCCTCATCCTCCATAAAAGGCGTAAATATAATTTGCCTGACCTCTTCATTTAATTTTTCATAAAATTCAGCAATATCTTTTTGATGTTCATCCAAAAGCTCCCATTCATCTTCAATAAAAATATCTTTTTTTTCAATATACTCAACAACTTGATTTTTTTCATAATCAAGATTTATCGACAAAATATCGATTTGACCTATTTTCGCATTGGTATTTTGCTGATTTTCATCTAAAACATAAATATTTTCGATTTTATCAAAATCAATTTCTATCAAAAACACCTGATCGTAACCAACAGGTGCAATATGAATCGTTGATCCCTGTTTGTAATATTGGCCTTTTTGAATCACGGGATGGGTAGAAACCTCATAGCCATAATCTATCAGCATTTCAAAAAACTTAAGCACATCGATATCATCGCCTTTTTTTAAAAGAATCGATTTCTCTATCAAAGTCGCCTTTTTAGGAAAAGCATTAAGTAAATATTCATAACTTAAAATAAATACTTTGCCTTTTTCTTTTGTTAATAGATTACCGGCGAAATCAACTTTTGATAATTTTTTTTGCATTTCGGTTCCAGCAATATCGTAAATATCATAAACTTCTTTATCCGTCCATTTTCTTAAATTCTGGCTCAAAACTTCTCTATCGGTATCCGTGCTGACCGTCCAAATAATATTTCCTTTTTCTTTTTTAAGCAGGCTAGATAGCAAAAAGGATTTCATTGAGGCATTGGCAATACCCGAAAGACTTATCTTCTGGTTACTTTCAAAAAGTCTTTCTACTGCAAAAAAAGAGTGTTCTGGGAAAAAAGATATGAGCTTTTTATTGTAATTATTTAACATTTGATATTTTATATCTCAAAAAAAGAATCAAGGAATAAAGAAATATTATCGAAGTGGCATGATTATATTGGTATAATTATTTTTATTCAAGGGCTTTATTAAAACCGGAATTAATTTCTCTCCCATTTCTATTTGAGTTTTTTCCGTATCAATATTATTTAAAATATCCATTAAGTAATTAATGTTTATAAGCACTTTAGTATTTTTGCCATCAACTTTTGCTGATATTTTTTCACTTGATTCTCCAGAGGCCATTTTTTCCGTAAATAAATGAAGAATTCCATCGTTAGTAGCGCTCATGTGGATACTTCCACTTTTTTCAACCGCAAAAATAGATAGTTTTTTTAAAGCTAAAATCAATTCACTCAAAGAAACTTCAACTTTTACATTACTAGAAGCTGGTAGAATCGCTTTATAATCAGGAAAAATACCTTCAATTAATCGAGAAATAAATTTTACATTTTCCCACTCAAACACAATCTGATTTTTCGCGAAAAGAACTTTAACATTTTTTTCACCGGAAATTATTTTCGAGAGCTCAAACATAGTTTTTGAAGGCACAACAGTTTTTATACTATTTTCTAACTTTAATTTGGCTGTAAATTTAACTTCTGACAAACGATAACTATCAGTCGCGGCCAATTTAACTTCATCTCCATCAATTTCAAATAAAACTCCAGTTAAAACTGGTCTTGATGGGTTAACGCTCGCCGCGAAAACAACTTTTGATATTAAATTTTTTAATTCGTTAGCCGGTAATTCGATTTCATTTTCTTTTTCAATCTTTGGAATTATCGGAAATTCTTCTGCCGGAATACCTTTTATCTTTGTGTCAGAAATGCCCTGTTGGATAGATAAATCACCAGTACTTTCCAATTGCACTTTTAAATCCTCATCTTTTAATAAAGAAATATAAGATGTTAAAATTTTTGCAGGAATAGTAAAAGCACCTTCATTGTCTACTTTTGCTTTAAAGCTGGATTGAATCGCGATCTCTAAATTCGTTCCAGATAAAATAATCTGCCCATTTTCAGCTTTAATCAAAATATTATTTAAAACCGGTAGAGTATTATTTGATTGAATTGCTTTGCTAACATTTTGCAAACTTGTTAAAAAATCTTTTTGTTTACAAGTGAATTTCATAAAATAACTTTTTAGCGAATTACACGGTAATTGGATATTGATATTCTATTATAAGTTTTTTTTAAAAGAAAGATTAAATTTAAAAAATTTAAATTTGTGCAAAATTATTTTCTATAAATTAATAAAATAAAATTAATAAAATAAAAAATTAGTAGTAGTAGAAACGGCTTGTTTTTTGATAAAAAATTATGTTTAACAATAAAAAAATAATAAAGAAGGAAAGAAAACCTGTCTAGACATTTGTCTAGACAGAAAGTAGACAAAAAAAGTGTTCAATTGAAATAACTAAAATAACTAAAAAGTTTTACACAAAATAAATCATTTATTGAATTAAAATGATGGAGAAAATTTATACTTGAAATTTGAGATTTGTGCTTTATTTGAGCCAAAATTTATGAATAAAAAAAATATACAAGTAGACAAAAATATTTCAGTGCAAATCGTGTGCAAAAGTTGTTAATAAAGTGAAGTAAAGCTTTTGATTTTTGATGTAAAAAAATGAAAAAACGATGATGAAAATTTTGAAATTGTGAATAAGCAAAGGAAAGTTTTGCAGAAGTTTTGAATTTTAAATTTTTATTATTTCCCAAATTCCACTATTGGCACTACCAAAGTATATCGATCCATTTTTCTACTGATGAAATTTTTTGTGGTTTTTGTTAAATATTCCTCTAAGCCTCTGGTATTTGTTAAAGAATTTTCATTGATAAATTTCTTGTAAGAATCATAAATTTTTGCGGTTAATTCCTTTTCGATTTTTTTGTATTCATTTTCATAAAAAAGTCCTCTTGAAACAAATGTTAGGCCTTGGATGTCCTTAATTTTTCTATTAATTTTTAATTTGATAATTAAAACTCCGCCTTCACTCATTGCTTTCCTGTCATTTATTACCTGTGTTCCATCAACGCCAATGCTTTTACCATCTACAATCACATATTTTGCCGGTACTCGTTTATTTAAAATTTTTACATTGCCTTTGTGTATTTCCAAAATATCGCCGTTATCTATTAAAAAAATATTTCTTTGATCCAGTCCTTCTTGTAAAGCAATATTTTTATGCGCTGATCTCATAAAATGCGTGCCGTGAATCGGAGCGAAAAATTTGGGTTTAATCAGTTTAATTAAATCGCGGCATTCTTCGATGTAAGCATGGCCGGAGGTATGAATTGGCAAAATTTTATTATGGATAATAGTTGCTCCTAAACGACTTAAGTTGTTTACCATTTCATATACTTGAGTTTCGTTGCCTGGAATCGATGATGATGAAAAAATAACGGTATCTCCCGGTAAGATTTTGAAATATTTATGTTCTTTATTTATCATTTTGAGAATAGACGCTTGTGGTTCTCCTTGGCTACCGGTAGAGAGAATTAAGGTAGAAGCAAGAGGTAGATTTTTTGCTTTTGACATGTCTTGAATTAAATCTTCTTTGTATTTTAAGTAGCCTAGTTCTTTTGCGGTAGATATACTCGTTTCCATGCTTTTACCACTGACAAAAACAGTTCTATGATGTTTCGCGGCGGTATTTAAAATTTCTTGTATACGTCCTATTTGTGAAGAAAATGTTGCGACAATCAGTCTATTTTTTGCTTCGGAAATTGCTTTATCCAAATTTTCCGCAACGATTTTGTCTGAGATGGTTCTGCCTGGATTATGAGCGTTAGTACTGTCCGAGAGAAGAAGGTCAATATTTTTTTCACCTAATTTTTTCATTTTAGCTAAATCTTGAGGAATGCCGTCTGAGCTTTCTTCACAAAATTTGAAATCGCCTGAATGTACCAAGCTTCCAGTTTCAGTTTTGACATAAATGCCGACAGCATCAGGAATGCTGTGCGCGACTCTATAAAAACCAATTTTTATTCCACCGAAAATTAAAGTTTCTTGAGGGTCAAAGATTTTTAATTTAGTTAATTTAGTTAATTTAAATTCATTCAAGCGATTTCTAATCAGTCCAGCCGTTAATTTAGTGGCATAAATCGGTGGGAAATTTAATTTCCCTATAACATATGGAATTGCGCCAATATGATCCAAGTGCCCATGAGTAATGATAACGGCCTTTAAGCGATGAAGATTTTTGTAAACATATTCTAGATCAGGAATGTAATAATTGATCCCCAAGGATTCTTTGTGTGGAAAAGCAATGCCAACGTCTATTAAAATCATATCTTCTCCATATTCAATCGCCATACAGTTTTCTCCAACCTCATTTGTTCCGCCAAGAGGGATAATGCGAAGCCTAACCTCTTCATTTTTTTCAGGTCCAAAGTAAAAAGGACGATCCTCATTAAATCCGAGTAGCTTACGAGGGTTTAGGGAGGGTTTAGATTGAAAATTTTGTTTATCAGCAGGCAGGCTGAAAGCTGAGCTATTTTGAGATTTTGATTTGTTAATAAGCGTTGTTTTAGTGTGAAAATCAAGACCTGGTTTTTGATTTTGTATATTTTTAAAATATGGCTTTGTTGTTTTCTTGTCTAACCATTGATTGGTCTTTTGTGGTCTTGGCGTAAAAGAATTATTTTGCGTATTTTTATTTTTTATTTCCTCATTCTTTTTTGGTCTAGAGAATTTTACGCTTTGACTCAGCCAGTTGCTGAATAGATTTTTCACTGAATTTTAATAAGTTTATAAAGCGTATATTATTGTATCTTATTTAAAATTTTTTTGCGACCAGAATTTTAACTTTTAGTAATTTGCTAATAGTTTGTGGCTCCTAAAGCCAAATTTTTTACAAAATTTTAATTCAAGGCAATACAAAGGCGCATTTAGCAAATGATATTACTTGGCATATTTCTTAATTTGAGGTATTAATTATTAACTAAACTCATAGTAATTTGCTAATAGTTTAATAATTTAAAATCAAATTTTTAATAAACTAAAAATAATATATATATGCGAGTCAAAAACATTTTAAATCTTTTTCTTCTTGTTTTGTTTTCTGGATTTTTTTTCTTTGGTCCTAAGAATATTTTTGCGGCACAGGTCTTAAATATTTCGTTAGAAGTTAAAAACGAATTAAGCGTTGCCAGAGTAAATGAACCAGTTACAAGTGGTATTCCAATTCCAAAAGAATATAACATTAGCTCGATTGATAATTTAAATATTTTAGATCAATCGCAAAAAGTTATTCCCTCACAGTTTATAGTTACCGCCAGATGGGGTGGGAGTGTTGAAGATAATTCAAAACCGATTAAGTGGGTTTTAGCTACTTTTTATACTAATATTGGTTCTCTGAGTACGATAAAATATTATTTGACTAATAGTTATGATAATTCTACGCAAACAAATTTAAAAATCAAATCTGATACTAGTAGTGCGATGGTTATTAATACAGGTATTGCGGAATTTACTATTAATAAAAATAACTTTAGTTTATTTGAAAAAGTTTTGGTAAATGGTCAAATTATTACCAATTCTAATCAAAACGGAATAGAGTTAGTTGATAATAATGGAACAATTTTTAAATCAACAAACGCGAAAATTAAAAAATTATCTATCATTGAGCAGGGGCCATTAAGATTAGGTTTAAAAATTGACGGTTCTTTAACAAATAATTCTGGAATTGCGTTAACCGATTATTTTGTATATTTATATTTTTATGCTGATAAAAGTTTTGTGAAAGTTCTATATACAATTGGTAATCATAATAAAGCGGTTGTTAATGATCCGTGTTGTGGTTATGATGTTTTTGATTATAATGGCGCAAATAGTATTACTTTTAAAGACGTAAGTTTATCTACTTATTTAAATAGTCCCTCAGGAAATTTAAAATATTTCGCTCCAGTGAGTTATGGCAATGTTGAAAGTACGGTTGATAATTTTTCTGTATATCAAGATTCTTCAGGCACTGATTATTGGAATAGGTATGACAGTTCGGATAATCCTAGGCCTAATAGTTATGTTTCTTTTCGTGGCTATAAAATGAAAAATGGAAGCGTGCAAAAAGATTCAGGTGATCATTTTGATGGTTGGATAGATATTTCTGATAGTCAAAAAGGCATTACTATAGGTATAAAAGATTTTTGGCAAAATTTTCCAAAAGGTTTTCAGGCAACAACTAAGGCCTTAATTAAAACCAATATTTTTCCAGACGAATATAAAGGCAATTATAATTTTCGAGTTGGAGAAGAAAAAACTACGGAAATGTTTTTATATTTTCATACAGATTCAGGCAAGAATTTAAAGGTTGATCAATTAGCGCAAGCTTTGAATAATCCGATGATTGCTTTGGCTGATTCGCAATTCTATATTGAGTCAAAAGTTGTGGGAGAATTTGAAAAAGAAGATAAAAGCGCTGAACAACGGCTGGGTAAAGAAAAAACGTTAGATGATTTTGGAAAATATGCTTATTATAATGATAGGACGCTTTTCCCAGATACTAGTTTTGATGGCATATATTATTATTCTTTTCATAGTTTATGGGAGAGTTTGCCAAATGAGCCGGCTAGCATTGATTATTTTAACGATTACGGTTGGGCATTTTATGGTAATCAGCCTTTGGAACAGGAATCAACTGGCAATGGAAAATCAGGATTTTTTAATAATAAATATGATTTAGATTTTGGCGCTTGGGTGCAGTTTTTGCGAACTGGCGATCTTCGCTGGAAAGAAATGGCTGAAGCGTTTTCAAAACAATCAGAGCTGATAATGTTGCATGATGTTGTTACTGATACTGGCTGGGATATCGCTCGATGGGAAAATGCAATTTTTGGGCATGCGCAACATAATGAACAGGGTGATCAAAACGGAGCAAGAAATTATTTGGGACCGGTTATGGATACCGCTTGGGGGGTTAGAGGCGCTACTTTAAATTATTATTTAACGGGTTATCAACCAAGTAAACGATTTGTAGAGGACGCGGCTACATATGCTTATGATTTTTATTCTGATCATTTTGAAAGCGATTATCTTTGGAACGCCTATGAGCGTTATGCTGGGAATTTATTATCTATGTTAGTTGAAGGTTATGCTTTCACTGGCGATCAAAAATATCAACAATTAGCTCATAATCTTATTGTTTATTACGCGGCTGAGAAACAACCTTATATTATTAATCCAGTAATTTCCAATAGTAGCGATTATGTGCGTCCATGGATGATGGCTTTGTATTTAAATGCTTTAGGCAGATATGCTGAATTGACCAAAATAAATGGACTTACAGCTGAAAGTAATTTAGCTCAAGAAAATTTGTTAATTTTTACAGATTGGTTAATAGCGAGTACAATATATGAATATAATGGTTGGTTAACGACTTATTATAGCTATTACGTTAATGGAAATAATACCAAAGATGATGGTATGATAAATAATTGGATGTTGATTTTTGCTGATACATTTGCTTATGCTTATGCTTTTAGCGGTAATCAAAATTATTTGAATTATGCTGAAAAAGCTTACTCTACAGCAGTTAATAATCCTTTTTATGAGGATTCTCCATTAATTTATTCCGCTACAAAAGAAGCAGTGAATCATGCTGTTTTTGGTCATGTGTATATGTATTACGCCAATTCTAAAAGTTCAAATACTCAAGATGAGCCTGCACAAAATTCTGAAACGACAACCAATCCAACGACAAATACAGGGGGAGACGAAACAACAACGAATGCAGAAAGCAATAATAATACAAATAATACAGTTGAGGTGGAAAATTTAATTATTAACGGTCAGGCAGATGAAGGGTTTAATAGTTGGATGACAAAATATGGACAAGCTTCTGTTGGACAAGAAAATGGTAATAAAATTTTCGCGGTTGATTCAGGTTTTATTTTGCAAGTAATTGATTTAAATGGAATGTCTTTTGATTTTTCTAAACAATTAGAGCTTAATTTTTCAGTTGATATGAAAACTAAAATCAATGGAGCTACTGACGGCTTTGCTTATCTTTATGCCTATTTGATTGGGACAGAAGATGATCCGAATAAAATTAATACATATTTAACTACTGATCCCGTTAAATCAAGTAATTGGGAAACTAAAGAAAAGACTTATCCTCTTGAAAAGTACACCAACAAAATTATTGTTATGTTGAAAAAAACTCAAAGTAAAACCTCACAAAATGTTAATCCAACGGCTTATTTTGATAATATTGTTTTTACAATAAATGACGTTTCAAATGGGAGTGTCGATTCTAATGGCGCAAATGATTCTAGTAGTAATTCTGATAATAGTAATGATAATTCTAATGAAGTTGATACACAACAAAATGATCAAAATACTACTCCTGCATCTGAGCAGGAAGGAAGCGGTGAAGAAATAATTATTAATCAATCTCCGGCAATAATTGACGTGACTAGTGACGCTTATATTACAAGAATTTATGAAGGTAATTATGGTAAAACGGGGTATTTAACAGTTTACAACGGAACGGAGCCGGATTATCGAACCTTATTAAAATTTGATGTTCAAAAATTAAAATTTCCAGACGATGCTAAAATTACAAAAGTTTATTTGCAATTATATGCTAAATCCAGTCAAGCGGCAGAAAATCGCCTTTATGCTGTTTCTCGAAATTGGCAGGAAGGGACTGGGACTTTTGCAAATACTTTAGATGGTGTTACTTGGTTGACTTATGATGGTCAGCATAATTGGGCAAAAAAGGGTGGTGATTTTGATAACGCTACAGATTTCGGACATGGCGCAAACGGAATCGTTGATTCTTTGATTCCAGGGACAGGATTGATAAAATTTGACATTACTACTCTTTTTAAACAATGGATTTCAGAAGAAAGAAATAATTATGGAGTCTTGATAACTCATCCTAATAATTATTATTATCGAAAAACCGAATATTTATCAAAAGAATCAGGGATTTTAGATAAAATGCCAAAACTTATCATTGAGTATACTTCAGAAAGTCAAGGTCAAGAAAATTCTTCGAATCAAGATGGTCAAAGTGAAAGTAGTGGTCAAGTTACTGACAATTCTGGAGGCCAAAATTCTCAAACCGTTATAGCGTCTACGAGTGAAATTTTAGCTGAAAAAGATGTGCAGATATTTAAATATTTATTTTTTGGAAAACAAGAAGCTAATGGAAATTATGGGGCTTTAGATTCTTTAACTCTTTATAATGGGCTTAATGAATCTGTTTATAGAAGTTTGCTGAAATTCGATTTAAGTTCTTTGCCTAAAAATGCAGAAATTCAATCAGCATATTTACAACTTTGGGCTTCGGTTGCTTCCGATGGTACGATGAATAATCTTTATAGAATTACAAAACCATGGACTGAAGGTACTGGCACTTGGGGCAATACTGTCGATGGGGCGAGCTGGACGAGAAGTGATGGTCAAATATTATGGGATCAAGAAGGTGCTGATTTTGATTTGAATTTAGTTACTCTTTTTAATCCGCAAGTTGGATTTAATAATTTCGATCTTACAGATTTAGTTAAAAAATGGGTTACCGGAGAAGTTCAAAATTATGGACTTGTTATGACTATTCCTGAGAATTTAAGTTATACAAAGACAATTTACGCCTCCAAGGAATATGGGGACGCAAGTAAAAGACCGAGGTTGGTTGTGGAGTATGTTGTGAGGTGAAATTTATACATATTCATGCCAAGCCTTGATTTTTAAATCTTCCATTTTTATTCTTTGCAGAGTGTCAACAATAAGTTTTGCGACTTGTAAATTTGTAATTAAAGGGATATTTAAATCAATTGCTGTTCTTCTAATTTCGTAACCGGCTGTAATTTCTTCGTGGGAATAATTTCTAGGGACGTTTATAACCAAATCAAATTTTTTCTGCTCTAAATATTTAAGCAAATTTGGTGATTTTTTTTCATGTGTTTTGTAAACAAGCGTAGTTTTAAGATTGGAATCTTTTAAAAAATTATGAGTTCCTTCAGTTGCATATAATTTAAAACCTAGCTTTTCAAGTACTTTGGCATTTTTTATAAATTCGGCTTTGTCTTCAATTTTTCCAATAGAAAGTAAAATATTTTCTTTTGGTAATCTAAATCCAACTGAAATCATTGCTTTCAAAAAAGCTTCTTCAAGATTATCTCCGAAACAAGCGACTTCTCCAGTTGAAGCCATTTCCACTCCTAAAACTGGATCTGCGCCTTTGAGTCTGGAAAAAGAAAATTGTGGAGCTTTGACACCGACATAATCTAAATCAAGAGTTTGGTAATGTTTTTTTCGATAGGCTCTAGATTTTACTTTATTTAAAAAGGCTTTAACGGCAATTTCCACGAAATCATGTCCAGTTACTTTTGAAGAAAATGGAAAACTGCGACTGGCGCGTAAATTACATTCAATTACTTTAATATCGTTGTTTTTTGCTAGAAGCTGGATGTTGAAAGGGCCGGTAATTTCAAGAGCTTTAGCGATTTTTTTTGCAATTTGCTTTACTCTTCTGATGGTTTCTAAATATAGTTTTTGCGGAGGCAGAACAATAGTTGCATCTCCAGAATGCACGCCGGCGTTTTCTACATGTTCGGCAATTGCATAAATCAAAAGTTCTCCTTTATGAGCCACAGCATCGACTTCGATTTCTTTGGCATTTTGTAAAAATTTACTGATAACTACTGGCGCTTCCGTGGAAATTTTAGCGGCTTTAGCTAAATAATTTTTCAAACTTTCTTCGTTGTGAGCAACACTCATGGCCGCGCCGGATAAAACATATGATGGCCGCACCAAAATTGGATAACCTACTTTATTTGCAAATTTAAAGGCTTGTTCTACTTTTGAAAATTCTTTCCATTCAGGCTGGTCAATTTCAAATTTATCTAAAAGCGTAGAAAAAATATCTCGACTTTCTGCTCGATTGATATTTTCAGGTTTTGTACCAAAAATTTTTACCTTTTCTTTATGTAATTTCATTACTAAATTATTTGGCACTTGCCCTCCCATTGAGACGACTATGCCTTCAGGATTTTCTTTTTCATAAATGTCTAAAACACGTTCCAGAGAAAGCTCGTCAAAATATAATTTATCGCAAGTGTCATAATCAGTGGAAACAGTTTCAGGATTATAATTAATCATGATTGTCTCGAAATTTTCTTTAGTTAAAGTGCGTACGGTATTAACGCAACAAAGATCAAATTCTACTGATGAGCCGATGCAATAAGGTCCGGAACCGAGGATAATTGCTTTCCGTTTTTTGCTTTTGAAATTAATATCATCTTTAACGCCGTGATAGGTTAAATACATATAATTTGTATGCGCCGGATATTCAGCGGCCATAGTGTCAATTTGTTTGACAGCTGGAATAATTTTTAAAATTTTTCTTTTTTTACGAATCTCAAGCTCAGTTTTTTGGGTTAAATTACCGATTTGTTTGTCAGAAAATCCTTGTTTTTTTGCCTGCAACATCAAATCTTTTGTCATGGTTTTGCTTTCTAAAAGTTTTTTTTCAGTTTTAATTATATTTTGTAGTTTGGTTAAGAACCAACAATCTATGCCGGAAAGTTTATTAATTTTTTCCGGACTCCATCCTCGTTTTAAAGCTTCAGCAATGGCGATAATTCGTTTGGGGGTCGGATGAGAAATTTCTTTAATTAAGCTTTGAGTTTTTAAATTTAATTGCTCATTGACAGTAAAACCGTGAAAACCGATTTGAAGCATGCGCAGTCCTTTTTGAATCACTTCTTCAAAACTTCGACCCAGCGCCATAATTTCGCCGACTGATTTCATTTCAGTGCTGATTTCTTGCGAAACTTTACGAAATTTAGATAAATCCCAACGAGGAATTTTTAAAGCTACATAATCTAAGGCTGGTTCAAAACAAGCAGTTGTGCATTGCGTAATTGAGTTTCGAAGTTCAATCAGCGAGTAATCAAGGGCTAATTTTGCCGCGACATAAGCTAGGGGATAACCAGTGGCTTTTGAAGCTAAAGCTGATGATCGGGACAGTCTGGCATTAACTTCAATGACTCGATAATCTTCAGATCGCGGATCAAGAGCAAATTGGATATTACATTCGCCGATAATACCGAGACTTCTAATTACTTTCATGGAAATTTCACGCAGTTTATGGTATTCGTGATTATTTAAAGTTTGTGACGGAGCAATAACAATACTTTCTCCGGTATGAATTCCCAGCGGATCAAAATTCTCCATATTGCAAACTGTTATGCAATTATCAAATTTATCACGTACCACTTCATATTCGATTTCCTTCCAGCCCATTAAATTTTCTTCAACTAAAACTTGTGGACTAAAGGCAAAAGCCGTAGTTAGCATTTTTGAAAGCTCTTTTTTGTTATTTGCAAAACCAGAACCTTTGCCTCCAAGGGCAAAAGCTGATCTGATAATTACCGGATAATCAATTTTTTCTGCGGCTTTGAGAGCAGATTTTTTGTCTCTACAGGGAAAGCTTTCTGGAGCTTTAATTTTAATTTTATCTAAATGTTTTTTGAAAAACTCGCGATCTTCAGTTAATTCAATTGCTTTGAGTGGAGTTCCCAAAACTTCGATTTTATATTTTTTGAGAATACCTAATCTATCTAAATCAAGGCCACAATTAAGAGCCGATTGGCCGCCAAAGCTTAATAGGATTCCAGTTGGTTTTTCTTTCTTAATCACCTCTTCCACAAAATAAGCGTCTACAGGTAAAAAATAGATCTTGTCAGCTAATCCTTTTGAGGTTTGATTAGTGGCGATATTTGGATTGATAAGAATTGTTTTTACACCTTCTTCTTTGAGGGCTTTGATCGCTTGTGATCCAGAATAATCAAACTCTCCAGCTTCTCCGATTTTAAGAGCGCCGGAGCCTAGCACAAGAACCTTTTTTGCTTTTGAAGAAAGTTTTTTGGTCAAGGTGATTTTAATAATTTAAATTAAAAGTAACCGACTATCAACTTAGCAAAAGGGGGCAGGGGGGGCAAGGGAGAAAATTACGATTCTAAAGCGTTTTTCAAAACTTCTGATAAAACTGGATGTCCAAAAACAACCTCAAGCCATTTGGGAACCGTCATTTCTTGCATGACTGGAATTAAAGCTTGATGAATTAAGTCAGTGGCGTGAGCGCCGATGATGTGAACGCCCAAAATTTTCTGACTTTGTTTCTCAACAATAATTTTTGCCAAACCTTCTCGTTCTGTCAAAATTATGGCTTTGCCATTGGCCGCATATTCGCTTTTTTTAACTTCATAATCAATTCCTTTTACTTTAGCTTTTTCTTCAGTTAAGCCTATTTGAGCTAGTTCTGGATGAGAGAAAACCGTTACTAGTATTTTATCATAATCAATGGTTTTTTCTTTGCCTAAAATATGAGAGGCAACCATTTCACCTTCTTCTTCTGCTCCATAAGCAGTTAAGTTGCGGAAAGCACTGTCTCCAATCATGTAAATATTGGGAACAGTTGTTTGCAGATTTTTGTTTAAAAGAATTTTTCGGCCATCATTTTCGATACCGATTTTTTCCATTTCTTTTATATCGTAAGTAAGAGCTCTTCCAATTGCCATTAAGACTTTATCCGTAATAATAGTTTTTTCTTGACCTTCATAATTTTTGTAAATTACTTCAGCTTTATCATCTTTATCTTTGGCTGATAAGACCTCAGCATTTAAATAAATTTTGCAACTTTTTTTTTCTAAAGATTTTTTTAAATAATCAGTAATTTCTCGGTCTTGATGTGGAAGTAGCGTATTTAATTTTTCAATGATCATAACTTCTGTCCCTAATCCTGAAAATACCGAAGCCATTTCTACTCCAATAACGCCACCACCGATAATTACTAAAGATTTAGGGATTTCAGGTAGATCAAGCATCTCGACCGAAGAAATAACTTGTTTGCCTTTTGGCATAAATGATAAAAACAAAGGTTTTGTGCCAATTGCCAAAACAATTTTTTTCGCTTCCAAAATTTTTTCTTCATCTTTAGTCTTTACCAAAACTTCATTTTTTGATTTAAGAATTCCTTCGCCTTCAATAATGTAAACGCCTTTTGCTTCCAAAGATTTTCTAAGTCCCATGCCAAGAATTTTCACATTCATATCTTTTCTTTTTTTAGCATCTTCCCAATTAATTTTGACTTCAGGAATTTCTAATCCATGCCTTTTTGATTTTTTAATATTTTCCAAAAGTTCAACTAAATACAGATAGCTTT
>Ga0208373_1001742_pt1 | contig 27160 bp, 22 predicted proteins | sample RifOxyC2_FD_184036 | JGI IMG/M metagenome (GOLD analysis project Ga0208373, IMG submission 184036) | Soil microbial communities from Rifle, Colorado - Rifle Oxygen_injection C2 (SPAdes) | ecosystem: Environmental > Terrestrial > Deep subsurface > Rock core/Sediment | place: Rifle, Colorado... | reverse complement strand
TGGTCTCTCCCGGTTCAACCTCGTGGAAGATGACATCCGAACGCACAAATTCACCAGAAGCTGAAGGCAGAGAGGCGCCGGGCATAATAATTGGTTTGGCCAGAGCCGTGCCGCCAGAAGAAAGACCGGTTATTTCTTGCGTGCCTATCACAGCTTGATTGGTTTGTGACAATGGTTGTGCCACTAACGCACCATCTTTCCAAGATTCAGTCTGTGCAGAAATGGTCGGCATGATTTCCGCGCTTACTTCTTCTAATGAAAAGTTTTCCTCACCAGGACCTAGCAACCTGTAGAGGAGAGTATCGCGTCCAGGAATTTGGGTGAGGTCTGGCTTAAACCAGCGACTTTGTGGAAAACTAAAAAAAATGATTGTGATAAATAAGATGATTTGTAACACCTCGCGCGAACCCAGAAGTTGAATTATGCGGTCGCCAAAAGAAAGGCGGTTGGGGTTTTTTTGTAAAGAAAACTTAACACGAAATACACGTAGACCGACCGACTGGCGTAGGATGTTAAAAATTTTGGCAGTTGCGACAAAACCAACATGGCCAAGCCAAACCAAGCCGCGTTTTAAATAAACCAAGCTGTGCAGGCAGTAGAACCACATTTTTGTCCAGTTTATTCTCATACTTTTGCCTTGTTCCATAATAACACACTATTTGACATTTTTCCACTCCCAAGCTATAATTTATACCACGAAATGCTTACAAGGCTTACAAAGCTTACAATGCTTATAATGCCTTGTGGGCCTTGCAAGCCTTGTTGGCCTTGTAAGCTTAACTAATTAATTTGTATGGTTACAACGATCCTATTTGCACTCTTGCCGGCAATAGCAGCAATTGTGTATGGCGTTATTTTAATTGCTTGGATAAGCAGACAACCGGCCGGTTCTGACCGCATGCAAGCCATTGCCAAGGCAATTCAAGAAGGTGCGCGCGCTTATCTAAAGCGTCAGTATCGCACCGTAGCTTTGGTCGCTGTAGCGGTTTTTGTTTTGCTCTTAATTTTTTTGGGTTGGAAAACAGGTGTTGGTTTTATTGTTGGTGCAATTTTTTCTGGTGTGGCTGGCTATTTGGGTATGACCATTTCTGTCAAAGCCAATGTGCGCACGGCTGAAGCCGCGAGGAAAGGGTTTAAGGAAGCTTTGAATGTGGCGGTAAAAGGTGGTTCAATCACTGGTTTGTTGGTCGTTGGATTGGGTTTGCTTGGAGTATCTGGTTTTTATTTAATTTTCAAAGATTTAAATGCTTTGATTGGTTTAGCATTTGGTGGAAGTCTAATTTCTATCTTTGCCCGTATAGGCGGCGGCATTTTTACGAAAGCCGCAGATGTTGGCGCTGATTTGGTTGGTAAAGTTGAAAAAGGCATTCCAGAAGATGATCCAAGAAATCCAGCAGTTATCGCGGATAATGTTGGTGATAATGTAGGCGACTGCGCCGGCATGGCCGCAGACTTGTTTGAAACTTATGCCGTGACTGCGGTCGCGACTATGGTTTTGGGTGGTTTAACTTTCGTTGGCAACCCACGCGCGGTAATTTTGCCAATGGTTTTGGGTGGTATTTCAATCATTGCGTCCATTATTGGTACATTTTTTGTAAAGCTTGGTAAAAAGAAAAACGTAATGGCCGCGTTATATAAGGGTTTGGCGGTTTCTGGCGTGCTGGCCGCGATTGGTTTTTATTTTGCTTGCCGGCACTATGCCCCATTTCTTAATTTAAAAACCAGCAACTTGTTTTATAGCTCGCTGGTTGGTTTGCTTTTGACTGGGTTGATGGTTTGGATTACTGAATATTACACTTCCACTAAATACAAACCAGTGAAAGACATTGCTAAATCTTCTGAAACAGGGCATGGTACAAATGTCATCACAGGTTTGGCGGTTTCTATGAAAGCCACTGCTTGGCCGGTGCTTTTCATTGTTGTCTCTGTCTTGTTAGCCTATTATTTTGCCGGACTTTATGGCATAGCGATTGCCGCAATGGCAATGTTGTCGCTCACTGGAATGATTGTCACGATTGACGCTTATGGCCCAATCACTGACAACGCCGGCGGGATCGCTGAAATGGCAGAAATGGGTGAAGATGTACGTCGTGTTACTGATCCACTAGACGCTGTTGGTAATACAACCAAAGCAGTTACAAAGGGTTACGCTATCGCGTCAGCTGCACTCGCGGCGTTGGTTTTGTTTGCTGACTATACGCATAAATTGATAGAAAAAGGCATTTCAGTTGATTTTAGAATTGACGATCCAAAAGTGTTAGCCGGTTTATTTATCGGAGGTTTGCTTCCTTATTTATTTGGCGCTTATCTAATGCAGTCGGTTGGCAAGGTTGCCGGTAAAGTCGTGGAAGAAGTGCGCAGACAGTTTAAAGAAATCGCTGGAATTATGGAAGGACACGGCAAGCCGGATTACGCGGCATGTGTTGACATCGTAACCAAAGGCGCGATTGGTCAAATGGTTTTGCCGGCTCTGATCCCGGTAGTTACTCCAATTTTAGTTGGTCTTATTCTAGGGCCTGCGGCACTTGGTGGTTTGTTGGTTGGCACAATTATTACCGGTTTATTTGTTGCCATTTCCATGACTGCCGGCGGAGGTGCTTGGGACAACGCGAAGAAATATATTGAAAGCGGCAATTACGGCGGCAAGGGCTCGTTCGCGCATCAAGCCGCGGTGACTGGCGATACGGTTGGCGATCCATACAAAGATACTGCCGGCCCGGCGATTAACCCGATGATTAAGGTGGCGAACATCGTTGCGTTGTTGATTGTGGGGTTGTTGAAGTAAAAAGATTGAAAGATTGTAAGATCACGAATCCCGACTAAGTCGGGATTTTGTTTTGTGTGGATAAAATTTTCAAAATGTGCTAAAATATATTTACTATGGGAAGAAGAAGACATGGTGGATTTGATCCTGTGTTGTCGCGTGGCATTATCGCGATTGTTTTGGTTGTGGCCGCGATAGTGGTGGTGTTAAGTTTTTTTCAAAAAGCCGGCGCCGTGGGTGTAATGCTGGATGAATATGTTTTAAGTTTTCTTTTTGGTTCAATTCGTTACGCGCTTCCAGTTTTACTTTTAGTGGGTGCGTGGTATTTGATTCGTGATATTGAATACGGCTATCGTTCCACGCATCTGGTTGGTTCAATTATATTTTTTATTGCCATGTCTGGATTAATGCATATTAATTTTCTTCCATCAGATATGTGGCAGAGGGCTTTGGACGGACACGGTGGCGGAGTATTCGGAATGTTGGCCTGGCCCCTCAAAACTTATCTTGGTTCAGTGGCCGGTATTGTAATTTTAATTGGTATGGTAGCTGTGTCAGTGTTTTTGATTTTTAATACCTCACTCACCGCGTTTGTAATGTTGAATAAAAAATTGTTTGCCGGATTGGGCGCTTTGGGGGCTTGGATTTTTAACACAATGAAATTTTTGTTTGTCAGAAACGGACAGCAGAAGTTAGAGATTGATGGGGAGTATGAAGATGGTGACGGCGAAGATATTAATGAGGATATTAAAGATATCAATGATATTGACGAAAACGAAGACGCCAATGCCAAGAGAATGTTTGCTAAAAAAATTGTGGGTGGAGATAATGATGCCAAAGAGACAGATGAGTCTGATGAAGAAAGCCCTTCGACTGGCGCTCAGGGCGAGCCAAAGAAATCATCGCCGTGGGATAAGAAAGTCGTGATAAAAAATTTGCCGCCGCAGGATTTGTTGAGTCCAAAACGAAGCAAGCCGACCAGTGGTGATATTCGAGCAAACGCCGAGACAATTCATAGTACATTGCATGAGTTTGGTATTGAGGTGGAAATGGGTGAGGTAAGGGTTGGTCCGACAGTCACACAATATTCGCTCAAACCAGACAAGGGTATGAAGCTTTCCCGCATCACAGCGCTATCAAATGATTTAGCGCTTCGCCTGGCGGCGCATCCGATTCGCATTGAAGCGCCGATTCCTGGCAAGGCCCTGGTTGGTATTGAGGTGCCAAATCATAAAGCCGCGTTAGTGACCTTGCGTGAACTATTAGAAAGTCATGAATTTGTTGACCGCGAGCACAATATGATGATCGCATTGGGCAAGGATGTGGGAGGCAAGGTTTGGTTCGCGGATTTGCTCAAAATGCCCCACCTGCTTGTTGCCGGTGCGACTAATTCAGGAAAGACAGTGTGCATCAATACGATTTTGATGAGCTTGCTTTATCAAAATACAGCAGAGACGCTCCGTTTGATTTTAATTGATCCGAAGCGCGTTGAACTTACATTATATAATGGCATTCCGCACTTGCTCACGCCAGTTATCACCAATGTGCAGAAAACAGTGAACGCGTTAAAATGGACAATCGGCGAAATGGATCGCAGATTTGAACTGCTGTCGCAAGACGGAAGCCGAGACGTAAATTCATATAATCAAAAACACCCTGATTTGAAAATGCCGCGCATTGTGTTTGTGATTGATGAGTTGGCTGATTTAATGGCCGCGGCCGCGAGTGAAGTGGAAGCGGGAATTATCCGTTTGGCGCAAATGGCGCGCGCGGTTGGCATTCATCTGATTGTAGCAACACAGAGACCAAGCGTGGATGTCATTACTGGTTTGATGAAAGCGAATATTCCTGCGCGCATCGCGTTTTCTGTCGCGTCTCTTGTTGACTCGCGCACGATTCTTGATTGCCCTGGCGCTGAAAAATTGCTTGGCAGGGGCGACATGTTATTCTTGACTGCTGAGTTGTCAAAACCAAAGCGTATTCAGGGTGCGTTTGTATCAGAAGAAGAATTAAAAGATGTTGTTAAATATCTAAACGACGGAAATTCGGAGCCGGAATATGACGAATCAATTGTTGAAAAAACATCTGGCGCTGGCGGGACTACAAATATGTTTGGCGGTCCGGCCGATGACCAAGATCCTTTGTTTGGAGAAGCAAAAAAACTCGTTATTGAATCAGGAAAAGCCAGCGCGTCTCTCCTACAGCGCAGAATGAAAGTCGGCTATGCTCGCGCGGCCAGAATTTTGGATGAAATGGAAGTCGCCGGCATAGTTGGCCCGGCTGATGGTGCTAAACCGCGCGAGATTTTGTGCACGGAGACGGAGATTGAAGAAACTATGGACAGTGGGGGTGAGTTGAATGTTTTTGAGAGTGATAAAAAAGAAGTTGTGGAAGAAGTCGTTGATGAAATTGAAGAAGAGATTGTTGATGAAAGTGTGGAAGAGGAGGATGAAAAAATTTCTAATTCACCTAATTTCTAATTCACCTAATAAAATATCAAACGCTAAATGTAAAATTTGGTAATTAGGGATTTTATTAGATGAATTAGGTGAATTTTAAAGTAAATATGTCTTCCGCTTTCATTAAAAAGGATTTGACCCCGCCTGAGCGGGTTTGTTTTCGCTTACGTTCATTGCGGAAGGGGAAAAAAATCAGTTTGGAAGAAATGGAACGCAAGACAAGAATTAGTAAAAAATACTTACAGGCATTAGAAGAGTGCCGTTTTCATGACGTGCCTTTTGCGTCTGTTTATCAAAGAAATTTTGTGAAAAGTTATGTTGAATCGTTGGGTGTTGATCCAGAACCATTTTTGAAGCAGTATATTATTGAAGAGACTGTCAAGGAAGACAAAAAGCCAAAAATAGAACAGGAAAAAGAAATTCAGCGCAGTCGTTGGTATATTTTTCCATCATTTTTGCGTTTTGGTTTGATTGTTGTTCCAGCTTTAATTTTGGTTGGGTATCTTGGTTGGCAAGTAAGACGAATTGTGACTCCGCCTTCGCTTACTATTTATTCTCCTGTTGAGGGATTTATAACTCAAGATAATGTTCTTGTGGTTCAGGGTGAAACCGAACCTGAGGCGCAAATATCTATTAATGGCCAGGAAATTAAAAACAGTGAAAAAGGGCAATTTAAGGAAGAAATCAGCCTCGTGGAAGGTGTAAATACTATTACGATTGTTGTAAAAAAGAAGCACGGGAAGACGACGACAGAGGCAAGACATGTTGTGTATAAAATGAAAGAATGAAGACCGAAGATTGAAGATTAACAGAAAGATAAAAGTCATTTGACAGATATTGGATATTAAGATATTCTATGATATGGGAGGATAAAATTCCTCTTTTTTAATCTTTAATATTAAATCTTTATCCTATGGCAAAAGTCAGCGAAGAAGTGAAAGCTAAGTTTGCGGCGGCGCAGACGGCAATAGAGCAAATTAAAGAACGTTATGGCGATAATGCCATTATGAAGTTCGGCGAATCCAAAGCAATGGATATAGACGCGGTTTCTACCGGATCAATTTCCTTGGATATTGCTTTGGGTGTAAAAGGCGTTCCGCGCGGGCGCATTATTGAAATTTTTGGGCCAGAGGCGTCTGGCAAGACCACTCTCGCGCAACATATTATCGCGGAAGTGCAAAAGCTTGGCGGAATTGCGGCCTTTATTGATGCCGAGCATGCCCTTGACCCCGACTACGCGCGCAAGATTGGCGTGGATGTGGACAACCTCCTTATCTCCCAGCCAGACACAGGCGAGCAGGCCTTGGAGATTTTGGAAACATTAGTTCGTTCAAATGCTGTTGATGTGGTGGTGGTTGATTCAGTCGCGGCCCTAGTTCCAAAAGCGGAAATTGAGGGAGAAATGGGTGACTCACACATGGGTTTACAAGCGCGCTTAATGAGTCAAGCGCTCCGCAAACTCACTGGCATTGTCAGCAAAACAAAAACCGTGACGATTTTCATCAATCAGATTCGCCACAAGATCGGAGTGTTTTTCGGTAACCCAGAAACAACCACCGGTGGTAATGCGTTAAAGTTTTATTGCTCAATCCGCATTGAAGTGCGCCGTTCCGCGCAAATCAAACAGGCCGAAAAAATTATTGGCAACCGCGTGAAAGTCAAGGTCGTAAAAAACAAAGTCGCCGCGCCTTTCCGCACAACGGAATTTGATATTATGTACAACGAGGGCATTTCCGTTTCCGGCGATTTGATTGACACTGGCGTGACGTACAAAGTTATAAACAAATCAGGCAACAGTTATTCATTTGGAGAAGAGAAGCTGGGCGTTGGTCGTGAAAAAGCCAAAGAGTTTTTACGTGAAAATCCAAAATTGATGAAAGAAATCCGTGAGAAGGTCTGGGAGGTGTATGAAAAAGGCGAAGCGCCGGAAGAAGAAAAAGGCGAGGCAGGGGTAGACGAGAAGGTTGAGGAGTAGAGACGCATTGCTATGCGTCTGGGATATCACGAATGGGCGCGAGCCCCGCGAATAACACGAACACGAAACATAAAATCCGCTGATGAGGCGGATTTTTTGTTTACTCTATGTCCGTAAAAAACAGGCGCAAAGTTGTGGTGCCCGTCTATTGATTGCCGGCGGGCAGGCCTAAAAGGGCAGGAGAAAGGTGAACTTTGGCAGGAATGTCCATGTCCAGATGGGCGGGCCATTGGTGAAGGTCGCGCCCGGGCCAGTCATGAAGGCGAAGGTTATATTCTTCGAGATCGGGAATGACGGGCCGATTGCAATTCCCAGAAATTGACGGACCGGCTTGTCGCCGTATGGACAGACAAGCATGTAGCCCAGTCCCGCGCCGAGTGAGAATTTGTCACTCACTTTCAGCGCGATGCTGGCAATCAGTTGCGGGTTGGGGTGTGGGGTAGTGAAAGGTGTCACTGCCTGCAGTTCCAGACCAGCATTCCATCTATTGCTCAGCTTCCACGATCTCATCACACCAAAACGGAACGTAGATCCGAGTTCGTCCCACTCTCCGCCATCCATCACCACTGGCCAGCCCTCGGAGGTGGTGACGCGGGTTTGGGCATGTGCTCGATGGCATGTCAGAATGTTTATCACGCCAAAAAGCAAAAATATTATTAAAAGTGCAATGACGACAAGAAATCCAGTAACGACAGGCTCGCGCTTAACAAAGTTCACTGCTTTTCCGATTTTTTTGTCCATTATCTCCTCCGTAGATTGTAAAGTTCATCACCAAGATCATCTTGGCTTTGTAATTTATCATAAAAAAGTATACTTGTCAAGTGTTTTTGGGCTAAAATAAGGCAAATAGCAGTCATTGTCGGCTTGATAAAGTAAGCTAATAGTTGACATTATTGGCTTTGTTTGGTATAGTTATATTGTCACACTTTTAATGACAATATGCTAGAAACACAACTTGGAAAACTGGGGTTAAGTAAGAACGAGATAAAGGTTTACCTTGCTTTGTTTGAGTTGGGAAAATGCAAGGCGAAAAAAATTATTGACCACACCGGATTGCATCGTAATTTGGTTTACACGGCGTTGGAAGAGCTGGTTAGCCGCGGGTTGGCGAGTAAAGTAGAAAAACAAAACGTTCTTCACTTTGAGGCCAATAATCCAAAGGCGCTTTTGGAATTAATTAATTTGCAAAAATCAATTGCCGAAGACGCGATAGAAGAATTAAAGAAAAAACAAAATGACCAACCCAAAGAAATTGCTGTTTACGAGGGCGAAGATGGCATTAAGAGAAGCCGAAGCAAAACACTATCTTATCCTGCCGGAGAAACACTGTATGTGATTGGCTCCAAGGCCAGTTCCACGCCAGAGATGGAGACATACTGGCGCAAATTTCATCGCGAGCGTGAAAAGAAAAAAATCAATTTCAAAATGATGTATGAACACGGAGTTAGTCCTGCGGACATGGCGTGGCGCAATCAACTGGAATTAAGCGAGGCAAAATATCTACCATTTCAAATTGATTTGCCGGTTTGGTTTGCGTTTATTTCTGATTATTTGGAAATCGGCATCCCCGGCTCGGACCCGCTCACTTTTAGCATGCGGAATAAACAAGTGGCGGGCGCGTTTCAAAAGTTTTTTGATTTTTTTTGGAATCAACAGGTTGTAGTAGAGTCGGGTTTGGATGCGCTGGAGAAAACAATTTACGACATGTTGAATGAATTAAATCCGGGTGAAGAGTACTGCGTGCTTGGCGCGTCGGCCGGCGACCAACATAAAGAAATACAAAAAATGTACGATAAATTTCATACCGCTAGAATCAAAAAAGGCGTCATAACAAAAATGCTTGTTTATCACCAATCATATGAAAAAATCAAGAAACGTTTTTCTGCTTGCGGCGATTCGGGTTTTAAAATCAGCAAGCTAAGAACGTTTGCCAGCGCGCCACCCATTCCCATGCAGATAAATATTTTTAAAAACAAAACATTTTTTATAATTTATTCTGAGACGCCGACAATTTTGCGTTTTGACAGAAAAGAAATTTGTGACAGTTTTCAGAGTTACTTTGATGAGATGTGGAGTCAGGAGTCGTACGTCTTGCAAGGGCCGGAAGCGGTGCGGGATATTTGGATGGAGGCGATTGAGACCGGGGAATTGCGCTGGATAGGCGCGCGCGGGTACTTTATTGATACCTATCCAAAGCTTTATGAAGAAATAGAAAAGAAGGCGCGGCAGACGCCGGGTTTTAAATGGAAAAATATCACCGACCCCGGCGTGCGCGGGCACAAAATTACCAAATATCCTTGGGCCGAGACAAAATTTGTATTTTCCGGCCCCAAAAGCCCGAATGTAGTTTGGCTATTTGGAGACAAAATGGCGATTAGCAGTTGGGCGGGCAAAGAGCCCACGCTGTTTGTGTCTACCAACAAACAGCTGATCCAGACCTACAGCGAGTATTTTGAAGAGTTGTGGGGTGTAAAATAATTCATTGGTCGGGGCAGGGAGCGTAAATAAAAAACCAAAACCCGCGGATAAGGCGGGGATTAATGTTTTCGCACCACACCACTCGCCCCATCCACCTTCACGACATCACCATCCTTAAATACTTGTGTCGCGTACTTTGTCCCGATAATACACGGGATTTTTATTTCGCGAGAGAGAATGGCGGCATGAGACATTAATCCGCCCTCGTCTGTTACAATTGCGCCAGCAATGCGCACGGCTGGTAAAAGTTCAGGATTAGTTGAATGCGCGACTAATATATCGCCGGTTGAGAATTTTTTTATATCGCTAACATTTTTAATAATCACAACCTTACCAATTGCTGTGCCGGGATAAGCAGTTCGACCGTGAACAATGCCAGCGATGATTTTTGGTGGTGACAGATGTTTGTTAATTTTATCGATTGTTGGTTGGTGATATGTAAAATATGCGCGGTTGCCAGTGATAAAATATACAAAGTCGCCTATGGTTTGTGGATTGTGTTGTCCGAATTTGTGAAAATAATCCAAACATCTAACTGATTCTAAAAAAGATAGAATTTTTTTATAATCAAAATGTTTTTCATACAATTTGTTTTCAATAATAATATTGCCGAGATTGAATGGCAGGGCGGTCAGGTGCGCGAAATATTTTGCGCATTGTTTTTTGTCAGTAAAATGCTCGCAGTCCAGCATATTAATTGTTTCACGGTGCCATTTTATTGTTTGAATAGTTTTAATTAGTGTTTGTTTGTTCAAAACCAAATTACAAAAATTTTTTTTTATCTCGTCAGTGCTTTTTTTATCGCGATAAATATCAACCAAGCCGTTTTTGGTAATATATAGCGTGTGGCAATTTGGCCCGACAATATGTTTTAATTCAGAATGGTATGCCAACGCGTGGATGCGTACAAAAGCCAGTCCATATGGCCGGGTTAAAAATTTTTGCCAGCTCGTGTTTTTTATAATTTGTAAAATTTCATTTGATTTCATATTTAGATTGGGTGGGGGGTTGGCGCGAGCCAACCCCCCGAGTGTTAGAAGTCGCCGGGTGCGAACGCGATGACCTCGCAGATGACCTTGTCGCCATCAATCGTGATCTTGTACAGACCGGTTTTGAATTCGGCCGCCTTCTTGCCAGTGAGCGCCATCAGGCACTCGCGTCCGGAGCAGATCGCCGCGCGGTCCTTCACTTCTGCTTCAACGAGACAGAGAAGTGACGCACGGAAGATCCACGCGTCCGCCGGCTTGAACGGATACACGCTTCCGTCCGGAAGCACGGTCACTGCGCCGTCAGGCCTCCGCTCCACTGAGCTGGCAGGTCCAAACAGGGCGTTGTAGCGCGTCGGCTTGAGGCCGAGCTCTTCGGCCACCTCGCCATGGCGTTTGCCTTCCCCACGCCAGACCTCGGAGATGTCCTCCGGCAGATGTGGCTTGAGCGCCCGGATCTGCTCGCGACCTTCCGGAGTCATGCTCGGATCAGCGCCACTGAACTTTGCACCATGCGGAACCACAAAGAACGTTTTCATTATACCCCTCCGTTTGGTGTCAACCGTTATTAGTTGACTTGATATATTATCACATTTTTTAGGACTTGTCAAGAGTATTTGGCTTAAATTACATAAAATATAGTTATAAATTACGAAACACAGCAACAACAAACTTGACATTTTTGTCTCAACTTGGTATAATAGTATTGTTCATAAAATTAGAACAATATGTTAGAAAACGAACTCAAAAAATTGGGCTTTTCTAAGAACTTATCCACAGTTTATTTAGCATTATTAAAACAGCCCAAAGCCAAGGCCGGCGAAATAATTAAGCAGAGCAATTTGCCAAGAAGCGTGGTCTATTCTGCTTTGGATGAATTGGTGAGTCGCGAGTTGGTTAGCAAGGTGGAGGTAAATAATGTGGCAGTGTTTAGTGTGAATGATCCGGAGAGCTTAATTTTGGAATTAGAAGAAAAGAAAAAGAAAGCTGAAAAAATCGCGCAGGAAATAAAAAAAATTCAAGGAGTCGCGCCGCGCGAGGTGGCGGTGTCCGAGGGTTTGGATGCAATTATGCGCGCGACCGATAGAAGTTTGTATGCTCCGCGCGGGGAAACAATGTATGTGCTTGGCGCCTCAAATTTGAATGTGCAATCAGAATTGGATGAGCATTGGCATAATTATTATCACAAAAAAAGAATTAAAAATGGCGTGCTATTTCGTGGGCTTTATGACAGAAGCGTGCCACAATCGGCAATTGATTATCGCAATGATATGGTTGGCTCTGAAGCGCGTTATTTGCCAGAAGGTTTGAAAATGCCAATTTGGTTTAATGTGTGCATGGATGTTGTTTCAGTTATGGTACCGGGCGAAGATCCACCATTGGTTTTTACAATCAAAAGCAAGCCGACTGCCGAAGCGATTAAAAAATATTTTGATTATTTTTGGTTGTTGGGGGTGAAGTAAAGTGAAATTTATGATATAATACCGGCCACAAATAAATTTTATGCAAATAATTAAGGAGGTGGCGGAGAAGTTTGTAAGTTGGACGAAGTTGAAAATTAAAATTCACATTTCGGAGAGGCGGTTTTACCCCAGAGAAAAACAGATTTGGTGGGTCAGCTTGGGTCAGAATATCGGAACAGAGGTTAATGGCAAGAACGAACAGTTTGAAAGGCCTGTGTTGGTTTTGAGAAGATATCACGCAGACAGTTGTCTAATACTCCCGCTATCAAGCAAGCCAAAGACGGGGAGTTATTACATGAATTTTAAAAATCAACACGGAGAGGTTGGTATCATCAATTTTTCTCAAGTGCGCTCAATCAGCACAAAAAGATTTATTCGTATGATTGGGAAAATGAATGATGGCGATTTTGAGTGTGCCAGAGTACAGTTAAAAAAATTATTATAAAAAAACGGAGCCAACCTTTACGGGCTGGTTCCTCGGGGCTCCATTGCTGGAGCAAAATGTAGTTATATTATAAACCGTCTTTAAGTATTTGTCAAGTTTTTTATCCACACTGTACCACATTGGGTACAGTGCAGGCAGTGTTTTTTATTTTATTGGTCTTGATAAATTCCAAATTATCTCCCACTGACTTTTCATCATGGCCGCGAGTTCGGCGCTTTCAACCAGAAAACCAAAGTTTTCTTTGCTGGAAGAAATAAAGCGAACGGTATTGTTGTAAATAGTATAACCAAGAGAAAAATCAATGTGGGCAGGCGCGATTTTTGCTTGTCTTTTTTGCGTTGCGTCTTTGAGAAAAGAATGTTTTTTTACTTCTGATAATTGTCCTGCTGGCCAGATAACTTTGAGGGTGATATTTCTTTCCGCGCGTTTTTTGTGGAATTCGGCCATAAATTCAGCGGTGAGCAATTTTGTGATTGTTTCTATCGGCCAAAGCGCGTGGACAGTTATGTCGCGATAAAGTAGTAAATCCTTCATCATTTGTTGCAGTTCTTGCCTGCCTTCAAATAATTGCAATTTTGGTTTCGCGGTTTTGTTTTGTTTTAGATAGTCGGTCTGAAGCATTGCCAGCCCGCTCTTTGCCAAGACCAGTTCTTTTTCTTTTTCAGCGAGTAAAAGTTGTAATTTTTCCGGTGGTTGGACAGAGAACATCGCGGTTCCGTTTTTTTGGCTTTCAATTACCAGCCCTTCGTCTTTTAGCCGTTTAATTAAATCATAAACAGATGTCCGGCTCACGCCGGCCTGCTTGGCCAGTTCGCTCGCGCCCATTTCTTTGCCAAAAAACAGCGACTCGTATAGTTTCATCTCTATCTCTCTCAAACCAAACAGAGAGAGTAGTTGTGTTAGTTTAGTCATATTGTTGTGGAAATGTCACGACAGTATTTACAATATCACGCAGGGAATGTAAAGTCAAGGCATGTTGTTTAATTAATTTTTAATTTAAAACTATGACAAATTTCGCGTTCGTCAAATGGTTTAAGAAAAATGGTCTAAAATTGTTGATGTTTGCGACAATTGTTGTCGCCTCAACGATCGTTTTAAGCGGTTGCGTGGTAAATCCAAGCGCTACGCAATCGGCAGTGGTCCAACCAATTACTCAAACTGTTAAAACTGCCTATGTGCCGCTCACAGCTAATTTGCCGCTTTTTGTGGCGTTAGAGCAGGGGTTTTTTAAGCAAAACGGGCTTAATGTGGAGGCCTCTGAAGCAACCTCGCCAAATGATATTGTCGCGGCCTTAGTGTCTGACAAGATTGATTTTGCTCCGGTTCTTGCTTATACAATCGTTTTTCCTTCTGCGATACAATATCCTGATACTTTCAAATTATTTTCTTCCAGTGAAGAAACAGAAACAAATTATACTGCCAGCATTATTGCTAAGAAGGACTCGTTGATTAATTCTTATCAAGATTTGCGCAATAAAAAAATTGGCGTTTATGGCGGGTTAGTGCAAGTAAATTTTCTTAAAGCAATACTTACAGGCATGAAAATAAATTTGGACGAGGTTGAGATTGTCGAAATCAACCCCAAACTTCAAATTCAAGGACTTTTGGCCGGAGAATATGATGCTTTGTCCACGACAGAACCAACTTCTAACATCGCGCTTCTTGGCGATAAAGCTAAATTGGTGTCTGACAACCCGCGCGTTAAATATATTATGACGCCGTTCCCGTCAACGGCCGCCGTGCTTTCTACCAAGTTTATCAATGAAAACAAAACAGCGGCTCAAGCTGTGGCGCGGTCGCTCAATCAAGCAATTGATTTTATTAACAGCAATCCGGCTGAAGCAAAAAAGGCGCTATTAAAATACACGCCAATACCCGCAGAGTCGGCTGACAAGGTGCTTGCGGATTTAAAATTATTTCATTACGCGAAATTGGGCGAGGAAAATCGCGCGCAGGTGCAAAAATTTGCTGATTATCTGTATGATAATAAACTTCTCAAAACCAAAATTGACGTCAATCCATTGTTTGGCGATGGGCTATTGGAATTGTAAACATGTCATCTCTCACAATAACTAATCTTACAAAAACATACGTCGGCGCTAACACGCCACGGCATGTAGTTTTTGATAATTTTTCTTTGGAAATTAAGCGCGACACTATTGTGGCCGTTGTCGGAGCAAATGGTTGTGGGAAAACAACATTGCTGAATTGTGTTGCCGGCTTAATACAGTACGAGCATGGGAACATTGAGATTGATGGCAGAAATAGTTGCGATGCGAACACTGGTTTTGTTTTTCAAAATTATCGCGAGTCATTACTGCCGTGGTTAAAAAATATCAATAACATTGCCTGCGTTTTAGATCAGCCAACTGCTTCTAAATTGGAAAAGTGTAATTATATCAAACACTGGGCCAGTGAACGAGATATTGTACTGCCGTGGGAATCATATCCTTATCAATGTAGCGGCGGTCAACAACAATTGTTGGCGCTCGCGCGCGAGTTTATTAACCAACCGAAGTTGCTTTTGATGGATGAGCCGTTTGCCGCGCTGGATTATGAAAAACGGCTGGCTTGGCGACAACAGATTGAGACGTTGTGGGCGAGACACCCCACCACAGTTATTTTAGTTTCTCATGATATAGAAGAAGCAGTGTACCTTGCTGATGAGGTGATAGTGTTCGGAAGCCAGCCAGCCAGAATTTTTAGCCGCCACACAATTGATATTCCTCGTCCTCGCGCGCCGGCCATGCTTCAAGGTGAATTATTTTTTCAACATCACCGCGTCGTGCTTCAATCATTTTTGCAAGCTACTTCCATAATATGAAATTGCGCGTTTTGGGCATTTTAATTATATTTTTGGCTTGGGAATTACTGTCTTTGTTTGTGGACAGATTGTTTCTGCCGTCTCCTTTGTCAGTAATAAATAAATTGCTTGAGTTGGCGCATACATCAGAATTATATAATGACATTTGGGTTACTTTTGAGAGGACAGCTATTGGATTATCGGTTGGCGCGGCGATTGGTGTGGTGGCAGGAACATTGCTTGGGTCTTTTCGTTCTTTATATAAAACCTTACAATTACCAATGGATTTTGTCCGCTCTATTCCGGCAACCGCGTTATTTCCGCTTTTTATTGTATTGTTTGGTTTGGGAGACACAGTCAAGATTTTCGTGGCGGCGTGGGCAACGTGTTTGATTGTGATTATTAACACGCTTTATGGTTTTCAAAATATTTCTCATACGCGCCGCTTGATAGCTAAACTAAAAAAATTTTCTTTTTGCAAAACCGTCAGATTGATAATTTTGCCTTCCGCGTTGCCATTTATCGCCGCTGGCATTCGCGTTAGCTTGGCTTTCGCGCTGATTGTTGAGTTGGTGGCTGAGATGTTTTTGGGCTCGCAAAATGGTTTGGGGCACAGAATTTTTGCCGCTTCCAGTATTTTGGAGATGGAGGAGGTGTATGTTGGCATTTTGCTGATAGGACTTTTGGGGTATGTTTTAAATAGCGCGATGTTGTTCGCGGAGCGTAAAATAATTCATTGGTCGGGACATGGGGCGTAGGAAAAACAAAAAATCCGCTGATGAGGCGGATTTTTTGTTTGATAAAAATTTGTGGTATAATATCAATCACAAATAAATTTATGCATCAAAAATTATTTCGTTTTGAAGCGGATCAGTCAGTGCGCGTTGAAGAACTAACTGACGACACAATAATCGCGATTGCGAATTACGAAAGTGGGCGAGCGATTGTCATCACTTCCAGAATTAAAAGACGCCTTTTAGAACATTATAGGTGTTTGGGAAAACCAAAAAAGTTTGCGCCGCATGTTTTTGCCGCAAGTTTAGTGTTGATGATTGTAAATTCGGAGTTTAGAGTTGACGAGTTAGTGATTGACATAGAGTATCCTGGATATGAAACAGCTATTATTGATTTGTTACAAAAATATTCGCCAAAATTGACCGTATATTTTAGTATAATTGGTAAAAAGTCACCAGCCCATTTTGTGGCCTATGGCGTCCATAAAGGCAAAAGGAAACCCGACCAAAGTACAAAATTTGATGAGATTTTAGCTATAATAAACAAAAAATGACCCCAGAACTGTTACACGTCCGAACGAGTCGGATGATTCGCAGTCCACGAGATCAATTTTCTGAATATAGTATAGCATGTAGGTGGGGTTTTGTCAAGTTTTTTATTCACAAACAAAAAATCTGCCCCATTGGCAGATTTTTTGTTTGCTCTGTGTCCGTAACAAACAGGCACAAAGTTGAGGTGCCCGCCGTCGCGGATGGATTAAAAAAAAATATTTTGAGCATTTGTGGCTGTTGGGGGTGAAATGATTTTTGATTTGTGGTATAATATCTTTATTAACTTTTAATTTTTAGAAAGTATGAGGAGGGAATTTTGGGTAACTATTTTTATAGTTGTTTTTTTATTTGCTCCGGTTTTTGTGTCGGCGAATGTGGTAATAAACGAAATTTGTCCGACAGGTTGCGCGAGCACGGAGCATCAGTGGGTGGAGATTTTTAATCCAGAATCAAGCGCGATAGATTTGACTGGCTGGAAATTTTGGGAAAATTCTACTCGGCATGGGCTTTCTATTAGCTCATCAAGTTTAAAACAAAGTTTTTCTTTGGAACCAAATGAGTACGCGGTGATTACGCAAGATGATGAAATGTTTTGCGCCGACCATCCGGGTTTTTCGTCCGCAATTTTTGATAGTGTGTGGGGAACTCTCAAAGATGATGGGGAAGAGGTTGGTTTGAAGGACAACAATGATAATTTTATTGAACAATTTACTTATCCAGCAGTTATCAGTTTTTCAATGCAGAGAAAAGACACATCGGTTTTGGCAAATGAGCCTACAAATTGGTGCGAGCACGAGAGTGGAAACACGGTTGGGGCAGTGAGTGTTTGTCCGACTGTGGTTGAGACACCCACCACAACTCCTACCTCGACTCTGCCAGTGGAAACACCGACCACAACTCCCACGAGTACAACACAGAACACAAACAACATAACACAGTTGCGAATCAACGAGCTTGTTCCTAATCCAAATTCTGGTGAAGATGGTTCGGCAGGCTCACCACAAGAGTGGATTGAGATATATAATACAGCCACGTCGTCAGTTGTGATTGATGGATTGAAAATATTTGATGCAGTGGGAGAAATTGCCACGCCGACGGGGACAATTGAGGCCGGTGGGTTTTTTGTGGTTGAATTAACATCAAGTAAATTAAATAATACTGGCGGCGATTCTGTAATTCTCAAAGACGTGTCGGACACAGTGATTGATAGCGCGTATTATAATGAAGTTGGGAAAGGTTATTCAATTGCCAGAAGCATTGATGGCGCGGGAAGTTTTACAGAAACGACATCACTCACTCGCGGTCTGGCAAATGTGATTGTCGCGCCGGTTGTAGTAGTTCCGTCAAATGGCGGAGGAGGGGGTGGCGGGGGTTCAAGTAATAATTTTGTAGCTCCACCACCAGTCATTTTAACACCAGATATTGTCATAAACGAACTTGTCAGCGACCCGACTGATGGAGCGGTTGAATTTGTTGAGTTATATAATAAGAGTAACGCGTCGGTTAGTTTGGCTGGTTGGTGGATTGAGGAAGGTGGTGGGAGTAGAAATGTTTTGAGTGGTAGTATTTTGTCTTTGGGATTTTTTGTTTTAGAAAAACCAAGTGGAAGTTTGAATAATGCCGGTGATATTGTTCGTTTGATGTCAGCTGACGGCAAGGAGATTGATAAAGTGGTGTATGGAAATTGGAATGATGGCTCAGCGAGTAACAACGCGGTTTTTGCCAGCGACCCATTTTCGCTCGTGCGCAAAACAGACGGGTATGATACAAATAATGACCACAGCAACTTTGTCGTCACGGCGCAAATAACAAAAGGCGGTCCAAATATTATTGTCTCGTCAATTGCCGGCTCAAGCACCGCCTCAACTACTGTCTCAACAACTCTTCAAACAGCAAGCGAAAAAGAAGAAAATACTTTGCCAATGATTTCTATTTTACTGCCGGAAGAAATTATTGTTGGCGAGCCGGTGGAATTTGACGCGTCAGAGACGATTGATATAGATGATGATGAATTAAGTTTTGCATGGGATTTTGGTGATGGGTCGCATGCTTATGGCGAAACGGTCTTGCATGAATATAAAGAAGATGGGACGTTTACGATTTCGCTCACGGTAAAAGACGTGGTGGGGCAGAGTAAGGAGACGGCGAAGGTAAAAATTACAAATTCAAAATTACAAATTCCAAATGGTGACGAACCTGTTGTTGTGGCGAAGACCTCGGTCAAAACGAATGCGAGTGTGGCGAAGGGGAGTTATTTGGGATTGGTGGGGCTGGATAAGATGGGTGAGGTTGGGACGGGTGATAGGGTGAAAGTGAGTGGGACAGTGGCGGTTTTGCCGAACATTTTTGGGTCGCAGTATTTTTATATTTCTGGTTCGACAAGCTCACCACAAGCAGGCGTGCAGATATATATGAATAGTAAAAAGTTTCCCGAATTAAAGATCGGTGATGTGGTTGAAGTGAGTGGTGAGATTTCAGAACCATATGGCGAAAAGAGGGTGAAAGTAAAAAATACCACGGATATTAGAATTATAAAAAATCAAGGCGAGCCAGCGCCGGCAGAATTGACGACAATAGATTTGAGTGAGTCAGTGGGCGCGCTGGTGAAAATAAAAGGCGAGGTGACGGAAATGAAAAGCACCTACTTATTTATTGATGATGGCGAAGGCGAGGTGAAAGTCGCGTTCAAACGCGGGGCTAATATCACAAAAGGCGGGTTGCAGATTGGTGACTTGGTAGAAGTTAGCGGGATTGTTGGCCAGTCGTCATCAGGTATTCAGCTTTTGCCGCGCAAGATGGTTGATATTGTTAAAACAGGGCATATTGAAAAAGACCTTTTGGCTGGCTCAGGGCAAGATGATAAAAATAAAACAACAGAGACATATCTCACGGCCACTGCCGGCGGGTTGACTTCAATTTTAATCAGCTTGGCGGCCAAAGCGCGTGGAAAAGTCGCGGTTGGGTTGTTGAAACGGGTTGGCGGTTTGGCGATGTTGGTGGTGCGGAGGAAGACGAAGGTGTAAAAATTAATTCCAATTCCCCCCCTCCTTTTCAAGGAGAGGGAATAAGGGTGAGGTGGTTTCACTCCCTTCTCCTTGGTAAGGAGAGGGGAGAGTTGATGTAAAACAAAACCACCCCTCTGCAAAAAGTTTGAGACGAGTCAAACGCTTTGCAGGGTGGGGTGGTCTTGAAAAAGAACGAGTAAAAAGGAACGATTCCCCAACCTGTTGCTACATCATCTGTAGTTGGGGTTCCCCAGCTCGCGAGTCAGGACGACCGCAAGACGGCGGGGATGGGAGGTGGGTTACTCGGTTGGCGGAAGTAGTTGGTAATACTTCCACCGCACAAGGAAGACCTGTTGCTGGTCTGGCGGGATTGACCCAAATTTCGTTTGCGAAAATGGTCCCACCACTATGCCGTCTTCGTCGATTGCCGGAACGCACCAATCATAGAAAATTCCGCTCTTGAATCCTAATGGCGCGTCAAACGAATCGTACCAACATATTGGCTTGTTCACCTTGTTCAGAAAGGCCTCTGTAAAGATCGTAATGGCATATGGTGTCGGGTTTTCAATCAACACCGCGCCATCTGTCTTGATCCAGAGGTCCCCCACATCGAGGTTGAACTCCATTGGACAATATATATTCCAGTTGAACTGCTGTTCGTACTGGAACTCGACATTCTCCTCACTATCCATTAGCGGGTAGTGATATTTCAAATCGTCCTTCGTCCATTTGTGGTAGGCGTATGCGCTATACCAAGATGTTGCAATTGTAATCTTGACAGCGCCTACTCCAACGCCCCAACACTCCTTTTCGTCGCAATCAACGACCTTGTCATTATCGTTGTCAAGGCCATCGTTGCACACCGCCTCAGTGTTTGGGGTGCATTTACCACCAAAGCAACTTGCGCTTTTTTGGCACAGGCCACATGTTCCGTTGCAACCGTCGTTGCCGCACTCCTTGTCTTCGCACTTTGGAGCGCATCCGCACTTGCCAGTAATGCAGGCCTCGTCTGGCGCGCACTCTCCACAACTGCCGCCACAGCCATCGTCGCCGCAATTTTTGTTGATGCAGTTTTTCTGGCAAGTGCAGAAACCGGAGGCACATATTTTTTTATCGTCGTCGCATTGACCGCAGTGGCCCCAACAGCCATCCCAGCCACACTCCTTGCCTTCGCAGTCGGGCTGGCATTCGCAGTGGGCATTGATGCAGATGGTATTGTCTTTGCAGATGCCGCACTTGCCGCCGCAGCCATCGGTTCCACACGTTTTGCTCTTGCAATCAGGTGTGCATTTGCACGTGTGGTCCACACATGTGGCTCGAGAGAACTGACATTCGCCACAGTTTCCGCCACACTCGTCATCTCCGCACTCCTTGCCTTGGCAGTTTGCTTGACAGCATGTGTCCTGCCAGCAGGTCATCCCGTCTGGACAATCCGCGGGATTGTACACACAGAGGCGCGCGCACTCTCCGTTGTGGTCAACTGCCGTCTCGCATGTTACGTACATGCAGGTTTCGTGCGGGCAGTCCGCCGCGTTCTTGCACTGGCTGTACAACGGAAAGACGCAGTTTGCGTCTCCGAATCCAGCGTCCGCCGCACTGTCGTCGGCAAAGTCAATGACGTTGTCCAATGTCCAGACATCGGACACTGACACCGCGGGTTCACTGCCACAACCGACAAACAAAACTGCAACCAGGGTCGCAAGCATCGCAAACACTACGATCCCAACGCATGGAAACACGAACACTGTTGACATTTTCATCGCCTTCCCCTTTTGTCGTGACAGAAAGCTTCCGCGTCTGTCGGTTTAGTTTAAATCGCCTTAACCGAAAAATCATCTGACAACGCCAAATAACTCTCCGGTCAAGGCGAGAGATTATTGTAAAGAACAACACCAAATTATACTTTATTATTGTATTTTTGTCAAGATAGGCATGTGGATGGGCGATATTGGCGATTAGGCGGAGGCCGGGGGTTTAAATTAACGCGTCAAAACAATTTTTTGGATTAATGAGATTGAGTTTTGCCTTAGGATAGGTTTTAAGCCAGTCCGCGGGCAGTTTGTGTTTATTTTTTTCAGACCATTTGCATTCAAAACCAAACAGTTCTCCATCACGTTCTTCAATCAAATCAATTTCTTGTTGGTCATATGTGCGCCAGAAATAAAAATTAGCTGGATGGTTTGCGTTGGCGGACTGTTTAATTTTTTCCACAATAAACCAATTCTCAAACAGCGCGCCGGCATCGTTGCGCAAGTTAAGCGGATTAAAATTACGGATTAAAGCGTTCCGGACGCCGATGTCGGTAAAGTAATACTTGCTTGTTTTGTTGATTTCTTTGCGCAGGTTGCGCGAGAATCCGCGCAGGTTTATAATCACAAACATTTTTTCTAAAATATCCAAATATTTTTCCACCACCATTTTTGACAGCCCCAGACCGACCGACAGTTCAGAAATGGAAACTTGCGAGCTGACTTGTAAAGCAAGCATTGACAAGAGGTCAATAATTTTTTTTGGCTTGCGAACCGTGTCTAACGCCAGCACGTCTTTGTATAAATAGTTATTGATGTAATTTTCCAGATACTGCCTTTTTTCGTCTTCGCCAGCAATCGTTAGTGTTTTTGGGTACATGCCAAAACGCAAGAAGTCCATTAACCGATTTGTCATTTCCATTTCCGCGCCGCCGAACTCCCACGGTTTTTCGCCTGCCGCGATTGGGTAAAGCGAGTAGGCGCTGGCGCGTCCGGTCATGGGCTCACCAAGTTTGTCGGCCAAATCCAACGAGGCGGAGCCCGTGATTATGATATGGATTTTTAAGCTGTCAAATAATAATTTTAAGCTTAATCCGATGTTTGGAATATTCTGCGCCTCATCAATGAAAAGATATTTTTTATCGCCAACCGCGTTTTTTAACAGGTCCAAACTTGGCGTGCCAAACAAATCGCGCGTCCGCAAGTCATCCCCATTAAACGCGGCAATGTTTTCTTTGTTTAGTTTATTTAGCAGCTCTGTTATAAGGGTTGTTTTGCCGGCCTGGCGCGGTCCATAGAGAATAATGACCGATGGCTCGCCAAAAAGCTTTTTTTCAATCAAATTAGCGATTTTTCTTGGAATTATCATATAATTGAGATATGTTAGGTTTACTGAATTAGCATAAATATAGTATAGTATATATTACTCAATTTGTCAAGTTTCTTATCCACAGGGCTTCGTTACACTACGCCCTGTAAACTATCACAAAACAAAACCACCCCCCGCCCGCAACGCCTTGCTGGCTTGCATGGCGGACGGGCTCTGCAAAAAGTTTGAAACGAGTCAAACACTTTGCAGGATGGGGTGGTCTTGAAAAAGAACGAGTAAAAAGGAACGACTCCCCAACCTGTCAACCTGTTTTGGAATTTGCGGTCGAAATGACCACGAGGTGGGGCGGAAAAAGGACGAAATGGCAGTAGATTGAAGGATTATGGCGTTGGTGGAGTCCACCACGGTCCCATGTATCGGACATAGACCGTTTGCGAAATCCCTCCGAGTGGTGCGACCTCCCAAACCGCGTCAGCAACTACTTCTCCATGCGCATCCCACAGCGGTCTATTAGGGTACGGTTCCGCTGGGGAGAATACTTCCAATGGGATCGCGGTATAAATATTGCTGATACCTATCTTCGCGTTCCCAGACGGAACTGTTATCCAGACCTCTGTCAATCCGTCACACTGGATAGAAGGAATCTCATCTGTCTTCCATTTGTTGACATCAATCCAGAGATTACTTCCACCAGAGACGCATGTTATGGGAGTATCAGTAGATCCGGACAAACAGATGTCCCTCTGGTACTTAATAAAGGTGGGATACGGCCCCCCTCCGTAGAACATGGAGATCTGTGGGGCAGAGTAGCTTCCATCCGGGACTACACTAGTCGTACAGTCTGGGTCATCACAATCCGTCAGTCCATCCTTGTCCTCGTCATTGCCTGTGTAGCACGAGGACTCGTTCTGAGGAGTGCATACGGACGCTTCCCAACAATAGTATTTACCCATGCACGCGCCACAGATTCCCCCGCAGCCGTCCGGTCCACAGGTCTTACCATCGCAATCCGGCTCGCAGCAAAGTCCGTCAATGCACTTTGCCGGCCACGCCCCACACCATCCACAACTTCCGCCGCAGCCGTCATCATCGCATTCCTTGCCAGCGCAGTCTGGGACACACACGCAGTGCTTATTTATGTCACAGACCTCGTTTGCTTCGCAGGTTCCGCAAACTCCCCCGCAGCCATCGGGACCACACTCGTCGAGTGGGTACCACGGCTGGCCGCAGTCCGGTTCGCAGGGCACGCAGTCCTGGTCCTCGTTGCACGCTTCGCCGTCAGGACATTCCCCGCAAACTCCCCCGCAGCCGTCCGAACCACAATCTTTGTAATTGCAGTCCGGAATGCAGAAGCAGGTCTGATCGATGAGACAGATTGCGTTTTCGCCGAGGCACTTGCCGCAGACACCGCCACAGCTGTCCGGTCCGCAATTCTTGCCCTCACAGTCCTTTTGGCAGCAGGCCCAGTCTTTGCAGATCCCGTTGGGCCCACAATCCCCGCAAGAACCGTCGCATCCGTCATCGCCACATTCTTTTTCTTCGCAGTCCGGTTGGCAGACACACTGGTTGTTGATGCATTCTTCGTTCCAGTAGCACCCGCCACAAGAACTCCCGCATCCGTTGTCACCGCAGTCTTTGTCCGTACAGTCGGGCGTGCACGTGCAGTTCCCGTTGTTGCAGAAACTGTTCGCCCCGATACATGTACCGCAAGTCTCACCGCATCCGTTGTCACCGCAGTCTTTGTCCGTACAGTCGGGCTGGCAAACGCAGTGATCTTCAATGCATTCGCTCTGCCCGACGCACACTCCACAGACTCCGCCGCAACCATCGTCCCCGCAGTCTTTGCCAGCACAGTAAGGCTGGCAGACGCACTGGTCGACGATGCAGGAATCCTGGCCGGCGCATTCTCCGCAACTTCCGCCACATCCATCCGGTCCACAGTCTTTGCCAGCACAGTAAGGCTGGCAGACACAGTGACCGGACACGCACTCGTCCTGACCCGAACACAATCCACAGGTCCCGCCACAGTTGTCGTCGCCGCATTCCTTCCCATCACAGGAAGGATCACAGCACTTCTCCTTGTAGCAGACCTGTCCAGGACAGAAATCCTCATACTCACAGAGATGAGCACAACTTCCGTTGTCCCACACCGTGATGCATGAAGGATTTCCATGACAAGAATCCGGCGGAGAAGTACAGTCCCAGTCGTTTTTACACTGGGAAGGGGTGGGAACCAGACACACCTTGTCGGAACCCACGTCTTCCGTGTCCATGGTCGAATTGGCATCAGCACCCTCGATCTCGATTTCGTCTTCTGCCTGGGTGTCAACGCTGACGTCCGAGGCAACGATCGAGGTCGCGCTCGATCCACATGCTGCAAACAGAGCAACCACCGCAAACATCTGAACCATTTTCATCGTGTTTCTCATTGCCTCTTCTCCTTTGTCTTTGACAGCGCTTTCGCGTCTGTCGGTTCGTTATAAATCGCCTTAACCAGAAAACCATCTGAAAATGCCAAATAGCTCTCCGGTCAAGGCGAGAAATTGTTGTAAAGAACAACATCAAATTATACTTTATTATTGTATTTTTGTCAAGGCATGGGAGAAAGCATAGAAATATGCTATAATGTTTGCAGTGAAACGTCTCATCCGATGAGACCTCACCCTACCCTCTCCTACGAGGAGAGGGGACTTGGATATTATGACCGAAAATATTTTTTTTCAAATCACTATCATTCTAGGCATTACCGTAAGTGTCGCTTTTGTTATGCGGTTGTTAAGACAGCCACTTGTTGTTGCGTATATTATTGCCGGACTTGTTGCCGGGCCGTTGTTTTTGAATTTGTTTGGGAGCAGTACGGAATTTTTTCAAACATTCGCGCAATTTGGCATTGTGCTTTTGTTGTTTTTGGTTGGTTTGAGTTTGAACTTTGGTTATATTCAACGAGTGGGCAAGGCAGTGATAATTACAACACTTGTTCATTTTTTGTTTGCCGCGATGCTGGGCGCGATTTTGATGTTGTTTTTGAATTTTGGTTTTTTATCGGCATTATTTTTGTCAGTGTCAGTCAGTTTTGCCAGCACAATTATAGTTACAAAACTTTTGGCTGAAAAAAAAGACATGGAGGCCGTGTATGGTCGATTCACGGTTGGCATTTTGTTAGTGCAAGATGTCGTGGCGATTATTTTGATGATTTTTTTGACCACGCATCAAGAAGGCGCGATTTGGTATCAAACGCTTTTGACTGTCGCCAGCCGAGGTATGTTTATCTTGGCAGTGATAATTTTGATGGCAAGATATTTATTGCCGTATTTAATGGACAGAGTAGCAAAGTCCGGCGAGTTATTATTTATTTTCACAATCGCGTGGTGTTTTGGCGTGGCCAGTTTGGTTTATTGGGCCGGATTTAACATAGAGATTGGCGCGATTATCGCGGGCTTGTCGCTTGGCGCTTCTGCTTACCAACCGGAGATTTGCAGTCGTATTAAGCCATTGAGGGATTTTTTTATCGTCTTGTTTTTTGTGGTTTTAGGCAGTGAGTTGCAGTTAAGCCAGATTCAGGACTCAATTGTTCCTGCTCTGATTTTGTCTGCCTTTGTTTTAATTATTGATCCGATTTTACTTTACTTTGTCATGCGGCGTCTGAAATACGGCCGGCGCAGTTCTGTTTTGGCCGGACTTACAGCCGCGAACGTCAGTGAGTTTGGTTTTATCTTGGTCTTCAAAGGCGAAGAGCTCGGTTATCTTCATGGCAATGAGTTGGGTGTCTTGACACTTGTCGCTTTGGTGACGATTTCCATTTCATCGTACTTCATCGTTTACAATGAACAGATTTATCGGTTTTTCTTGCCATTTTTAAATAAATTTGGGCCTGATTCAAAGCAGAAGGAGGATGTGCCAGAAAAAGAATATCCGGTGTGGGTGTTTGGCTATCACCGCATTGGTTGGAAAGTGTGCGACGCATTGGCAAAAAAAGGCATTGAATACGCTGTGGTGGATTTTAATCCCGAATCAATCACAAAATTAAAACACAGGGGCATTCCAGCGTATTTTGGCGACGCGGCTGACGTGGAATTTTTGGAAACACTTCACTTAGACAAAGCCAAACTCATCATCTCAACAATTCCAGAACCAGATGACCAGAAGACAATGATAGCGCATGTTCGTCGGTCAAGCGACAAGACAGTTATCATCGCTAATCTTTACCACAATACTTATCTTGATGATTTGTACGAAGCGGGCGCGAATTATGTGATGATGCCGCATTTGCTTGGCGGGCAGTGGATTTCCGAGATTTTGACGCACCATTCTTGGACAAAAGAAACATTTAAAAAACTTCGCGTTGAACAAAAAGAAGAGATGAAATTAAGGTATTCGGTCGGGACGCATGGGTGATAAACAAAATACATAACTCAAAC